>ERZ1292629.1252-Hain-H43-01um-R1-1252-length-25641-cov-5_pt1 | contig 25641 bp, 16 predicted proteins | sample MGYA00564399_ERZ1292629 | MGnify/ENA primary metagenome ERZ1292629 (study PRJEB36523, sample SAMEA6512636) | groundwater metagenome | collected 2019-01-08 | study: AquaDiva: Metagenomics assemblies of 32 groundwater samples
TGAAGAAGAAAAAAAATCATACAAAAAAATAATACTATCATACTTGGCCAGCGCCGGTATATTTTTGTTGGAACTGGTAAAAGTGGCGGTTTTGGCCGGTGTCACTATTGCCTTTGTCAGATATTTTTTATTCAAACCATTTTACGTCAAAGGCGCGTCCATGGAGCCGAATTTTTTTGATAAAGAATATTTAATTATTGACGAATTAAGCTATCGTTTGCGCGCTCCGCAAAGAGGCGAAGTAATTGTTTTTAAATACCCCCACAATCCCAAAGAATATTTCTTAAAAAGAATAATTGGTTTGCCGGGCGAACGCGTAAAAGTGGCAGAAGGAAAAATAATGGTCTATAACCACCAACATCCCGAAGGCGTGGTGCTGGACGAGCCGTATTTGTCGCGCGACTTGGACACTGGCGGAGAAATAATAAAAGTTTTAAGCGCGAACGAATATTTTGTCATGGGCGATAACAGGCAAAACAGCTACGACTCACGTCGTTTCGGGCCCATAGACAAAAGTTTAATCGTGGGCCGGGCATGGTTTCGCGGCTGGCCATTCAATCGCGCGCAAATTATTCCGGAACCTATACTTAATATATAGATAATGCAAAAATAAAATATCAAAGATTTTACATTTTGATATTTACACTTTAATTTTTTTAAATGAGTATGCCCAAAAAGAAAACCAAAGAAAAGAAAGCTAAACGCAAAACATCTGCTTCTTCCGAATCGTCCGAGAAGAAATTAAAAACCTACTCGTTGCTGCGTGGCATGCACGATGTTTTGCCGCGCGAAGAAAAGTATTGGAAAAATTTTTACCACACAGCCGAAAATTTGGCCGAACATTTTCAGTTTAGCCGCATAGAAACCCCATTGTTGGAAGAAGCGAATTTATTTATCCGTTCCATCGGAAAAGGCACAGATGTGGTAGATAAAGAAATGTATATTTTTGAAGATCGCGACGGTAATAAAGTGGCTTTGCGCCCGGAAATGACCGCGTCGGCCGCGCGCGCCTACATTATGCACGGAATGTGGAATCAGTCCCAGCCGGTAAAATTATGGTATTGGGGCCCGATGTTCCGCTATGACCGTCCGCAAGCCGGCCGCTTTAGGCAGTTCAATCAAGTTGGCTTTGAAACTTTGGGCGATGCGGATCCGGTGGTAGACGCGGAATTGATTTTGCTGGCGCATAATTTTTATAAAGATTTGGGCTTGCCGGTAGATATTCACATAAACAGCATCGGTACTTTAGAAGAAAGGCAAAAATACAAAACTTCTCTTATAGAATATTATCGCGCCAAGCGCAGTTATTTGTGCGATGATTGCAAGCAAAGGTTGAGCAAAAACCCTTTGCGCCTTTTGGATTGCAAACAAGAAAGATGCCAGCCAATAAAAGAAGACGCGCCGCAAATTATAGATTGGCTGGAAGATGAATCCAAAAACCATTTTATGAAAGTTTTGGAATATTTAGATGAACTTGGTGTGCCATATGTTATGCGCGGCACTTTGGTGCGCGGCTTGGATTATTACACACGCACGGTTTTTGAAGTTTATCCGCAAATTACCGGCGAAGGCGGATCCTCTATGTCCGTCGGTGGGCAGCAAAGCGCTTTGGGTGGCGGCGGGCGCTATGATTTATTGGTAGAAGAAATGGGTGGCAGACCAACTCCGGCCGCCGGGTTTTCTTTGGGCATAGAGCGTTCGGTTTCTGCGTTAAAGCAATATTTTGACGCCAACCAAATAAAACCGCCGGTCAAGAAATTTGACGCTTTTATGGCTCAGCTTGGCGACCAGGCAAAACGCCGGTCATTAAAAATTATCAATGATTTGCGCTTGTCCGGATTAAAAATTGATTATAATTTCTCCAAAAATTCCTTAAAAAGCCAATTGGAGGCGGCCAACAGTTTGCAGGTGCCTTACGCTATAATTCTTGGCCAAAAAGAAGTGCAAGACGGCACAATTATCATCCGCGATATGGAATCCGGCGTGCAGGAAATTATTGATCAGAAAAAAACCGAAAATATGCTAAAGAAGAAGCTGGCTCGGTTTGACGATGAGAAAAAAAGGTAGTATGATAATACTAATGATACGAATCGAATGATGCTAATATACGAATGACAACGGTATCGATTTCGTATTAGTATATTCGCATCAATGTATTAGTATAATTAGTATTTAATTTAATGAAAGTGAGGTGTAATTATGGCAGAAATAAAACGAAAGAAAAATGAATCATTTGAGGCTTTTTTAAGACGCACTAAAAAGCGCTGGCAGCAATCCGGTAAAATTCTGCAAGTCAAAAAAATTCAATATTACGAGCGTCCGAAAAACAAAAATATGCGCAAAAAAAGCGCCCTGCATCGTTTAGCTGTTTCACAAAAGATTGAATACCTAAAGAAAATAGGCCAGATGCCCGAAGAAACAAAACGATTTGGCAGATAGTTTTAATTAACCTCCATTGTCCCATGCTTCAATGGATGCAAACAAAATTTATCTTAGTTTTTAAAGTCACCGCAATCACGACTCTGTTTTTGTTGGCAGTTTTTTCTTTACCCGCGGCATTGCCTGGTGATTTTATTTATTCCGCAAACGCGCAAAGCATGGCCGATCCAAATAGCGAATTGCTTACCGGACTGCAGGTAATAAAAGAGCCGTTGGGAGGGTCAGACACGGACATCCGCATAATCATCGCCAGAATCATCCGCGTTGCTTTGGGTTTGGTTGGTATTGTGGTTTTGGGTTTTATGCTTTATGGAGGATTTTTGTGGATGACAGCCGGCGGCAACGAAGACCAGATAGATACGGCCAAAAAAGTTTTGCTAAATACCACCATTGGCTTGGCCATTATTTTATCGGCTTTTGCCATTGTTTCATTTATTATTAAACAGTTGGTTGGCGCTACTACAGGCAGTTTCGGTTCAGACGGGAATTTGGGCGCGCCAGCATCGGAAAATTTCACTGGTAGCGGCGCTTTGGGACAGATTATCCGAGATCATTATCCGGCGCGCGACCAAATCAATGTGCCGCGCAACACAAAAATTGTTGTTACTTTCCGCAGTCCGATTAAAGTTGACAGTTTTGTGGACGACACCAACGGCGATGGCACTTTTGGCAATTGTTCAGCCGTCATCACCAACTGGAACACCGATTGTGATCATGCCAAATTTGGCGACGATTTTATCAACATAAAAAGAGCGGATAATAACGAGCCAATAAACGGCGCTGTTGTTTTGGCGTCAATTGTTAACAAAGGCATGCCCCAGGAATTTGTTAAAACCATTGTTATTAAACCCATTACCGATATTAACAATCCTGACGGCGGTTATCTTGGTAGCGCCACCGAAGATGTCGGTTATATTGTTCGTTTGGGATCAGGCATTCTTTTAAATGATCCAGCCAACAATAATCCCTCCGCTTTTGAGGCGCGGATTTTGGGAAACAATTATTATGAATGGCAATTTACCAACAACACCTCTTTAGACACCGTTCCGCCGCACGTAACCGATGTTTTTCCGGCGCAAGGGGTGGCCGAAGCCAGAAATAGTGTTATTCAAATAAGTTTTAGCGAACCGCTAGATCCAACCGGCATTCAGGGAAGTTTTAGCGTGGATCCGAATTTTTATTATTTAGACGGACAAAATGTTTTATTAAAAACAGGCAACAGCACAATGCCTTTGGGCGGTTTTAGTTTAGTCAACAACTACCGCACTTTGGAATTTACGCCATCGCTTGAATGCGGCCGCAACGCCTGCGGCGGCAAAATTTATTGCTTGCCGGTTTGCGATCAGCCCGGCGCCACCTGCGCGGAAGATAATTATGAAATACTGCTTCGCGCCGCGCGCGTCCTAAATTCCAGCTCATTCGCGTCCCAGCCTTTTTCCGGAGTCAGTGATTTGGCCGGTAATGCCTTAGATGGCAACAAAAATAATGATCCCGACATTGCCACGTCCACTTTCCCGATATTCCCAAATCAAAAACAACCGGATAATTATTTCTGGAATTTTACAATTACCAATCGCATTGACGCCACCCCTCCTTATATCCAGACTATCAATCCGGGGCTGGACGCGCAAAATATTTCTCGCTATCAGGAATTGGGTATGGTCTTTTCCAAGCGCATGCGCGCCGAAACTATGTATGATATTGGTATCGTAGAACATCCGACGCACGCAGTGCCTATTTGGCGCGTGCCATTTACTAGTTTTAACACCAGCACCACTTATACGCGCATAAATCACGGTCCATTTTTGGACGCAATTCGCCAGTATTATTTTCCGGTGGTAAGTTCCACTGTGGAAGACGCGCATTTCAATTGCTTTTTCCCCGGTAAAGGGCCGGATGAAGCGGTAAATTTCGGCGGCCTAATTTCGCCGGACTGCAATGAAGCCAATCCGCAAAATTGCTGCGCGGTGATTGCGGCTCAAAATCAGGATTTTTGTTGCAACGGAGCCGTTGGCGCCGAGATTCCAGCGTGTTTGAATTATTTAAGAAATAATAGCGTGTTGTAATATAAATACCAAAGTCATTGTAGTTTTTCAATTGTCATTCTGAGCAAAGCGAAGAATCTCTGTCCGGTGTCAATCCCTCCTATGAGGAGGGCAGGGAGGTGTGAGCTGCCGAGAGCGTAATCGCATCCTTAAGCTGATTGTCCGCTCAAAATCTCACACTCCCCAACCCCTCTCAAGAGGGGAATGACAGACAGAGATCCTTCACTGCGTTCAGGATGACAAGAAGTATGTTGAATAAAAACAAAAAAATTCTAATTTTACTTTCAGCCCTGTTTATAATGGGGGGGCTTTTTAGTTACGCCGGATTTGTTTCCGCCCAAACAACTTCTCTGGATTTGGGTTTGGCGCCGGTGGGAGAAAATATCGGCTTGGGGGACACGGATATCCGCGTCATTGTAGCCAGAATTATCCGCGTTGCTTTTGGATTATTGGGCATTGTGGCTTTGGTTTTAATACTTTACGGCGGTTTTGTCTGGATGACGGCCGGCGGCGATGAACAGAAAATTTCTCAAGCCAAAAGCATTTTGGTAAACGCGGCCATTGGTTTGGCTATTATTTTATCGGCTTACGCTATCACCAGTTTTGTTATCAGCAAATTGGTAGATGCCACCACTCAAGGTCCGGGCTCCACAGGCGGAGGAGGTGGCGGAGGCAATCCGTATTTGCCAACCGGTATTTTTTATGTGGAAAATTTACCGTCCGGCGGACTTTTATGTATTCGCAATGTGCATCCGGCAATTACTTTTAATAGAGATGTTGACGCCTCTTCTTTAAATGGCAATGTGGTAGTGCAGACAGTTGATGGAGTGGAACAGCCGGGAAATTGGCAGTTGTTAAATGGCAATACTGCGGCTTTTGTTCCAAGCGGAGATTGTGGTGATGGCGTGTCGGATTGTTTGGCCGCTTCCACAGAATATATTTTACGTTTTAAAAATGGTTCAGCCGTGCGCACCGCTGACGGGCAAATGAGTTTAACCTGCGCCTTTAAGGCCGGTTGCGGCGATACCCGTTTTACCACGGGCGAAGGCGTAGATCGTTTGCCGCCTAGCGTAACCATAGAGCCGATTTCCAGCGATGCCTTGCGCGTTGGTTCAATAGTGCCGGTAGCAGTAAGATATGCCGATGACAACGGCGTGCAAAAAATAGATTTGAAAGTTGATAATTATTTTGTGGGGAGTCAAACAATTACCGGTTGTCAAAAAACCGGTTCCGTTACCATTAACTGGCCTACTGTTGGCATTGCCGTCGGCGCGCATAATTTATTGTCCATCGGTTATGACTGGTCGGCATTAAATTATTCCACCAGCACAAGCGTAAACTTGCTTCCAACGCATTGTTTTGACAATACTTTGCAGGCAGATTTGGGAGAAGTTCAAATTGGTCCGCCGGCCTGCGGTGGAGAATGCGGCGGATGTTCCGGTTCCCCTTGTACCAGCGATATTCAATGTACCAGCGGTTACTGCGACCCAACGACTAATGTCTGCGTGGACAGAATGAGGATTAACGGCATTTCGCCTTTGGATGGCGACCAAGGAACATTAGTTTCTATTTCCGGTAATTATTTTGGCGCCGCTCCGGGCAAAGTTTTTTTGGGCAACACCGAAGTACCTACTACGGCGGCCTATTGCCGAACAAACGCATGGAAAACATGGCAAATAATTATCCAAATTCCACAGGGCGCTGTTAGCGGCCCTATCAGAGTAGAAACCGCGCCAAACGCCAGCGGTACTATTTTTACCGATGCCACCAACGATAGCTTTGGTCCCACAATTGACAATTTCATCATCAATAATCTGGATAGACCTGGCTTGTGCGAGGTTACACCGGATGGCTCTCCGCCTGGCGGACACGTCGATATTATGGGGACCAACCTTGGAGACGTTCCGGGCCAAGTATTTTTTGGCGGAATAAACGCGCCACTGCGCGATTCGATTGATTGGATGGATCAGTTCATTATGGCCACCGTCCCGCCATTGCTTAATCCAGGACCGGTGGGAGTAAAAGTGACGCGGGATAATTTAGAGAGCAATAGTATTAAGTTTATTGTTGGCGAATATTTTTACGGCACCCAGCCGGTAATTTCCAGCATTACTCCGGATCATGGCGCCAAAGGACAATACGTTACTATAATCGGCAATAACTTTGGCGACCAAATCGGCCGGGTGTGGTTTATGGAAAACAACAACAACGGCTTGCCTATCGGTCAGGCAGACGGAAGTTTTGTCTTTCCTCCCGGATGCAGTAACTATTGGACAGACAAACAAATAATTGTGAAATTTCCTTTAGATAAAGGTGTTGTTGGAAAATCATATTCTGTGCTAGTATGGCCTGCAAACCCCACCAAACAATCCAGCCAACTTGGTCCGGTATTTAATCTGGAAGCCGGCTCGCCAGCGCCGGGAATTTGCGGCCTTAGTCCGGTTTCCGGCCCTGTGCCATTGGCCGCCAGCGCGCCCGGCGTGCAACTTACCGGTGAATATTTTGGCATTGCGCCGGCAGTATATTTTTGGACTACGGTCGCTTCTTCCACAGCCATAAACGGCAGAATTTTGGCCAACAACACTACGGTGGCCAACTCGGCGGTTGGTCAGGTTATCACCACTTTTCCAGCGGCCGGCACGCAAACCGGACCTGTTGTGGCATATAGAACTGAGGATAGCAAAATCAGCAACCCGCAAAATTTTTCCGTGCTGGATTGCGTAAAAAATAACAATACCTGTACTACTCTCGGCACGCATTGTTGCGTTGTTGGCGCTGAAGCCGGATTGTGCAAACTCAATAATGAATTGTGTACCGGTGAAACTTTTGCCGCCGGTTATATTTGGCGTTTTAGCACAAAAGATATTCCGCCGGTGCCGCGCGTGGTAGAGCGCTGTGACGCGGACACAGACCGCGGTGAAAATCTGCCTTCGCCTTCGCCAAGTATTATTTGGGATACTGCCGGCGCCACGGATCATCACAATGTTTGCCGTAAGGCATTGGTGAATGTGGAATTTAATTTGCCAAGCATCAATAATATTGATCGCGCCAATCTTTTGGTAAACGAATGCAACAGCGTTGGCGTGGATCAGGTAAATAGAAATTGTATTGCCGTCGGCGTCGGCCCTGTGGCTTTGGCCGGTAGCGGTCCATTTATCCCCAAAGCCAGCACACAAAATAACAGTTACGTGCAATTAAGTCCGGACGCTTCCTATAATATAGGCAAGTGGAAAGATAATACGTGGTATCAGGTTGTTCTAAAAAACGGCATTACCGCCGGCACCGGCACTTCCACCGCCAATTTAGCCGCGGACAAACCTTGTGATGTGGCCAATGCCGCGTATTGTTTCTTATTTAAAACCGACGCGCAAGATTGTAAAATGAAGGGCGTGCTTATTACCCCGTATAGTTATTGGACTTCAATTTTGGAAGAGCCCATAAAACGTAGAACAATTTCTTCTCCTGACGGTGTGGATGTAGAGTATAAAGGCCATGGTTTAAGCACCCAGCATTGTATTTTGATGGACACCTCAGACTTTACCTGGTCTTGGAGCTCGGCCAACATTAATTACGCGAATATATTTTTTTCCGCCAGCACCACAGCCAAAGTTTCCGCTTTGGCCAATACGGTGGGGGTCGGATTAACAGCTCCGGAAAATGCGGTAAACATTGTTGCCACCGCTGTTACGAGCACGGCCAGTTATAGCGGCGCTAGTCCGCTCACCATAGATTTAAGCAATCCGGAAATAATGGATTTTTGGCCGAAATGTTTAGTGTCTTGCGCTAATGCCGAAGTTGGCGCGCGATTCAACACCACCATGTCCAATCGCAACCTGCCATCAGGTCCTGTAAAATTATTAAAATGCAATGATGAAAATTGTTTTAACACCGTGTCGGTTCTGGATCCCGCTGATGTGTATTTAGACAACACCTCCAACTATGTTGTTTTAAAGATCGCCAATTCGCGCGATATGTCCGCGGCTTTGGAACCAAATACGATTTACAAAGTAATTATTTCCACTTCCACTACCAGCACGGCTTCTGCCGGTCTGCTTTGGTCCGCGGCCCGGCTGGGAGACCCAACCACTTTTTCTAAACCATTTGATCAAGAATTTAGTTGGCGTTTTAAAACCAAAAATGAAGATTGCAAGATTTATCGCGTGGAAGTGAAGCCAAAAAATTATATTGCCGCGTTTGTTAACGACAAAGCTGTTTATCAAGCCCAGCCGTATTCGTCTCCGGACGCTTGCAGTAGTCAGGGACAAAAATTAAACGCCTGGGGTGTTAGTTGGAATTGGGATTCCAGCGACCCAATGGTGGCCACGGCGCGGGCTTTTAATACTCAAGGCGCCAATCCTTATTGCACCAAAAATTGTTTGCGCCAAGGCAGTGTCCTTTCCGTTCTTTCCGCCAACACACCGGTCTGCGGCAATCTAACGGTAGAAGCAGGTGAAGATTGTGATCCGCCCGGACGTGGCATTGGCTGTAGTTTGGATTGCCGACGTTTGGGCAACACAAATACTTCCACCTGCGGCAATGGCGCCATAGAACCAAACTTGGGCGAGCAGTGCGATCCGGCAGGGCCGCCAGCTTCCTCGGCTGGTTGCACAAGCAATTGTATGCGTACCGGCTCTACACCAACCGCGGATGCCACGGCCACCAGCGCGTCTATTTGCGGCAACGGCGCTATTGGCAGTGGTGAAGATTGTGATTTAGGTATTTCTGCTTCTGTCGCTTTGCCAACTTCGGCGCAAAATTGCTCAATAAAATGTTTGCATTTGGGCACGAAACTTTCCAATAATTGGTGTTTTGATAACGCGGTCGCTTGGGGTGGATTTTTACAGAGTGATTTTAACAGCGCATGTCAAAACGCAATTAGCCGGTGCGGCGATGGCGCAGTCGGTCCGGACGAAGACTTGGGTTGTGATTTGGGCGATGGCAATAAAGCCGGCTGGTGTAATAATTTTTGTTTAGCCAACGCCATTACTCATCCTGAATGTTTGTTGGGAAGCGAAGGATGCAATCAAAACAGGCAAAATTTGGGTTCCTCGTTGCTTTATACAATGCCATCCGTGTGCGGAGACACTATGGTTGGCATCGGCGAAGATGTTTTTTGTGAAACTCGTTTAGTTGGCGGCCGCATTGGCATTTTTGATCCATGGTCTTTGGTTACCGGCATTGGGTTAGGAGTTGTGGCCGGCGCGCCTCCCGCGCAAAATACGGAAATAAGCGCCAACACAACGCAAAACACCACTGGCGGAGTATCCGTTGGCAACAAAGGCAACTTCACTATTGCCTGCAGTTATAAAACTGACGCCGAATGCCAGGCGCGCATGGGCGTGGATTGGGGAGTCGCCAGCAACGGCTGTTGCTATCAAAGACCAAATTTATTAAGTGTTTACCCGGGCGCAACTTCATCCGCGCAATTTAATATCTGTCCAAACACAGCCATTGCCGCGAGTTTTGATCAGGAAATAAATCCAGCCACTTTAAACAATAATATCATTATCGCGCGCGGCGTTACTTCCACTTGCGTTGGCACGGAAGACGTAACAAGCCTGGCTGTAAATGACGCTAAAGATAATTTCCACGATTTGCCTTGGTATAAAAAGATTTTTGTTGCGGCGGTAAACTTGTTGAAACGTTTAATTGGCGACAAGGTTTCAGCGGTGCGCACGGATATTACTTCCACCAAATGGTGTGCCGGCGAGGATTTGGGACGCGCCGAAGTGGTTGCCGCCACAGGCACTTTTAGCAAAATTATTTTTAATTTAACTAAACCGCTGGCTTTGGACACGGACTATTTTGTGGCGCTAAAAGACGGCGTCCGCAGTCAGCAGGGCGTTAGCATTGGCAAAAACAGCGTTGGCAAACCTTGGGGTTGGAAATTTATTACCGGATCAAAGATTTGTGAAATTGACAAAGTTGGCGTTGATCCTTCCCAAGTCTATCTTGGCAGAGTTGGAGCGACTTCCACTTTGCGCGCCATTGCCTCCAATGCCAGCGGCGCCCAAATTCAATCCATTTCACAGCATTATTCTTGGGATTATTTATGGCAGCCGGTTGGAAATTCGTTTGTAATTTTAGAAAATACCACCTCGTCGGCCAACACCATTTCCGCGCAAAATCGTAGCGGTGAAATAGACATTCGCGCTTCGGCTCAAATTGTTGATAACAAATATTCTTCCAAAACCGGCATCGTAGCCACCGGCAAATCTCATGTCGTGGTATTTTTGTGCGAAAATCCATGGCCGCCCAAAGAATTATATGTTGGCGGCGCGGGTCCGTTTATTATTTTCCCTTATGAAGATAAAACAGGCAACAACGATGGATTTAATTTGACAGCGAACGCCTTTGACAACACGGCAATTCCAGCTTCGCCAAGCGGCGGCTACTTTAATTTCCGCTTTTATTATTGCGCTGATAGCGGCAGTTTTGGCGCAGGCGATGATTTGCCATATTTGCGTCCGGCTGTGCAAGTGTCCAGCGCCGTGGTTGCCGACACTCCAACTTCCAGCTTAAAACGATTTATTTTCACTAATAATAAAAATAGCGACGCCGTTGGCGCGCAGGTTTTTTCCAACCCCAAACACTTTACCGTGGCCGAGTGGTTTGCCGCGGACCGCGCGGTCGGCGGGCAGGGGTTTGCGGGAAATATGCAAGCTACCAAAATAGACGGTTATGACGCGCTTTCCGACGGAAATAATATTTATGTGGACGCGTTAAATGTTAATACCTCTTTAGTAAAAGCAAACTTTCCTTTACCCTGTCTTTTGCCGTCAGCTCCGCCGTTTTGCTTTACTTCGGTAAACAATATTTATTCCAATATCTATTTATTTAGTATCAATGCCGACGCCAGGCCGGAAACAAGAAAAGTGTTTGAACAGATTATCGGCAATTTGCATTTCAATACTAATTTAACTAATTATGGTTATTGTGGCGCCACTATGGACAATCCGGGAGTCAGTGTTACCTGCCAAACCGACTTGGATTGTTCCGGTACAGAAATTTGTTCGGTGCAGACCGACAAGTTAAAAAGAAATTATCAGCGGCTCAGGGATTTAAACGAGATTCAAAATTTATTGGGGTATTGAAATCCCTCCTGCGAGGAGGGTAGGGAGGTGTGAGCTACCGAGAGTATAGTGTCATTCCATCAGCACATTCACGAACGGTATTGCGTGGGTTCAAAATATTGAACCCCTACGACAGGTGTTCAATATCGATGTAGGGATCGATGTAGGGGCTGAATATCTTCAGCCCTCGCTCCCGCCAACAACAGGGCGGGCAGGCGGGATGACAACACAACACTTTATTTGGTATAATAGCTATATGAAGAATAAAAAACTAATTGTATTATTCGTAATGGTAGTGGCAGCACTTAGTTTTTTTGTATATCCAAACTTGCCTGCCGGCAGGCAGGAAGTTTTTGCCGTTACCGCTCCCGGGCTAAAAGAAGGAACCTATTTAACCGGACAAACTTTAAGTGTTTGGCCGTCTTGGTCAACGCTTGGCAATGCTTTGGGCCAGGCTTTACCAACAGACCCCATAAATCAATTGGGAACAGCCGGCACTTGCGCCGTCACCACCAATCGGTTTTGCACCGCCAACAGCCAGTGTCCGCCAGCAGTCGGCACCACAACTCCGGAAAATTGTGTTTTACATGATCTGGAAACTGGCTGGAGCACCGCGGATCGGCGCTTTAGTTTTGCATGTTCCACTTCGTCCTACGCTTACCGATATATAGTAGCCACTTCTGGCCAGTCTTACACAGTTCGCGCGCGCTTTGAAGATCCCGGCATTATCATAAATAATCGGAGCAGTTTTATCGCAGGATTTATCAGCTCCACTTTATTTAAAATAGACGAACCAAGCGGTGTTTGTAATCAAGACCAAGAAATTTCTACTTTGCAATCGGGCGTGTGCGGAGACGGCCAATTAAATTTAAATAAAGGCGAACAGTGCGATCCACCGGGGAGAATAGAATATGCGGTTGGATGTACCACCAGCACTCCCAGTATTAAAAATTTAAAAGTTTGTACCAGCGGTTGTCAGTGGACAAATTCCACCACTTTGTGCAGTAATTTTAGCAATTGCGGCAATGGCGTGAAAGAATCCGGTGAAGCTTGCGATGATGGCGGTTTCAACGGAAGGTATAATAAATGTAATAGTAATTGCACGGGCGGTGTCATTGATCCGCCCGGTAGATGCGGTGATGGCACAATCCAGCCTGCTTATGAAATTTGTGATACCAATACAGGTCCCGGCTATGTGGTCGGAGCCGCAAAATACAGTTTAACTTCGCGCAATAGTTCTTGCAGTTGGGATTGCCAAAATTGGGGGCCTTATTGCGGCGATAAAATTGTGCAGGCGCAATACGGGGAAGATTGCGATGGTTCGCAGGCATGCACAGTTGGTGGAGGTCCGGGAGTTCAAATTTGTACCAGTGGCTGTAAAAAAGCAACCGGCAACACCTCGGCTTGGTGGCGTTTGGACAGTATAAGCAGTGCCGGCAAAAGCCCGGATTTTTCAGGGAATTTAAACCACGCTTCTTGCGCTTTGGCGACATGTCCATCCACTGACGAAGGAAGATATGGCGATAGCGTAACGATTGAAGGAAAGCAGTTTTTAACTGTTAATCATAGCCCCAGTTTGGTTGCCACAACCTCGCTTACAGTCTCCGCTTGGATTTACCCTACTGATGACGCTACGCCTTATCAGAAAATTGTTGAAAAAGGCGGAATGGAAAATGGCTATGACTTAGAATTTAATCTTTCTTCCGCCACGCATACGGCCCGGTTTAATTTGTGGGGCGAAACCCAAACTACGGTGGATACGCTCACCACCTTGCCTATTCAAGCATGGTCGCATCTAGCCGCCACCTATAAAAAAGTAGGCTTGCAAAATATTGTAAAAATTTATTTAAACGGCAATTTGGAAAGTGAAAATATTGTTATCAGGGCCGCGCCGGTTATGGATGAAAACACAGGAAGTTTGCTTATCGGCAAATCAGCGGACGAATCCGGCAATTACTTTTTTGGCAGAATAGATGATGTAAAAATTTATAACCGCGCTCTTTCCGGAGATGAAATAAAAAGCGATTTTCAAGACAGCTGGTTTTGTTCCGCCACCACCACTCCGTTTGTTCCTGGCGTAGCGGGCAGTTGTGGAAATAGCGTTATTGATACTGGTGAGGACTGCGATCAGGGAGCGGCCAATAATGGCCTGCCTTGCGCGCCGACGTATGGCGTGTCTTGTTCCTATTGTTCCGCGGATTGTAAAAATTCTATTGATGTCCAGCCCACGCAATATTGCGGCAATGGCATTATTGAATCTTCGGAAAGATGCGAAATTAGCAGTTACACAAATATTTATTCCGCTTCCACCAACACATTAAGCACGGAATTTACTTATACTTCAACCACTAACGGCTATAGAGAAAAATTATGCTCCGAAGAAATTTTGGGAGCCGGTAAGGCCGGTAAAGGTATTAAAACTTGCGCCGATTGCGCCTTAACCAGAAATTGTATAACTTGCGGATTGGATCCGACGGGCGTGGAAGTAAACGGCAAAGTATTAAATGTTTTGCGAACACGATTTTCCGTCTGGTCGGATCCGCTGATGGTAGAGGGAGCATGGATTCGCAGTTTAAAATTATATTTTAACACCCCTACTTTAGATAATTGTAAAGGAGGAGTTCCCACATTTTACGATCCTTTAGAAACTGATGAAGTTAGATATAATAAAGTTCAATGTTATTTTGGCAATTTACCAACATCAGGCTACGTGCCATTTTTGGCGGCCGTGTACAAAAAACCTTCCACTCCTGATACTAATTTAGATACCTATACTCTGCAAACCACTGTCGCTCCTTTGGTCAATGCCAAAATAAATAGTAGTTTACTATGTTCTTCCGGCGAAGAACCGACTTACACCATGGTAGTCAATAACGACTACACGCACCGTTTTCCATTCCCGGTTTTGTCTGACCCCAGCCCTGGGCAATATGATATCATCGTTTCGCCCATTATTACCAGCACCCGTTCCAAAGATGTTCGAGTGGTGGTCAGCTGGGAATCAACTGATGAATTTTATGGCGGGTTTGCCAGGCCCAGCGCGCTCGAAGGAGCGGATTATGGGTCTTCTCTGGCCACCGGATTGGATTATTACATTACCCCTCCAGACAATCCTCCCTTGTATAAACAAGCCGGCATTTGGTATCACGGATTTATTTCTTCCGGCAAACGCGTTGAATCTTTTACAGTTGACACCAATATCGGATCTATGAATCCCGGCGCTTACGCTTTTTATGTGCGTACGCCGGACGGAGGCATAGAAGCTTTAAAAAATATCGCAAAATTAAAAGTGGAAGTATTTTTGCCGGAGACCGGCCCGACTGGCGATCGTTTATTTGGCGTTCCGGCCAAAACATATTACCTCAAAGACGCAATTCCTTCAGACAATCGCACTGCCGGTTATTGGCAGGTCTTTAATTTAAGCCAGCCATCCGCCAGCGTCACGGCCTCGACCAGCCACATAATGGATGTAAATAGAATATTCACAGGTGTAGCTTCCATGGCTATTAGCACTTGCACAGGTCTTCCTGCTGGAACCCAATGCCGTTTGGCCTCTATAACAAATCTTTGCGACATAGTCGAAACTTGCACTGGAGTTTCTGATTTTTGTCCGGCGGATGTATATCGGTCGGCAGGCACTTTATGCCGAGCCGGTGTTCCTGGGTCGCTCGGATGCGACTTGACCGATTATTGTTCAGGCACATCAGCCAGTTGTCCGGAAACTTACGCGCCGGTTGGTACGACTTGTCCTTCAGACCCCACTTTTTTATATACTTGTAACGCGACCGGCCAATGTAATGTTTGCGCGGCTGGTTGGGAGATGTGTAGTGGCGGTGTTTGTAGAAACCAGACCGGTTTACCTTGTAACGATGGTAATTTTTGTACCATAAACGACACTTATCAAAATGATTGCGGAACCGTCTGTGTCGGCATTACCAACACTTGCAATGACAGCAGGAGTTGGACCACGGATTCTTGTAATGAAATTAGCGACACTTGCATTAACACGTTAAATTCTTGCAATGATAGTAATTTGTGCACGGTTGGAGACATGTATAATATTTCTGGTACATGCGTCCCAGGTCCATGGACACCCGCAAATTGTTGCCGCAACACAGCAGATTGTACGGCGGAAGAATCCAATCCATGTTTGTCTGACGCTACCTGTCTTTCCACCAATCGTTGCCGTTATGATTTTGACCCAGACATTCCAGGTTGTTAGCCGTTAATTTTTTCACCCAATTTATATGTTAAAAAAAATAATTATCTTTGTTTTGGCGGCGGGTTTTGGTGCGGGGATATTTTTTGGCGCCAAATTTTTGTTAAATAAAAAACAGCCAACTACTGTTGATAAAGTCATTACCACTTCTTCCATAGAAACAGCTGCGGCTGAAAGTAACAGCAAAGGATTAGTCGGCAAAATTAAAGAAATGGCCGTGGCCGACGCGGATTTGGACGGCTTGACAAATGAAGAGGAAAAGAAATTTGGCACCAATCCAAATATGGCCGACACGGACAAAGATGGGTTATTAGATAAAGTTGAGTTAGAATTATATAAGACGAACCCGCTGAAGGCCGATACAGACGGCGACAAGTTTAACGATGGGTATGAAGTTAGGCGCGGTTTTAATCCCAATGGTCCTGGGAAGCTTATAAAGTGAACTAATTTATGACAAGTGAGTCGTGAGACTCAAAGAACTTAATAATTTTTATCATATAATTCACTCGTATGTTTGAAGATCAAAATCAAAACCCTTCGGCCCCTAAAAATTTGCCAACCGAACCGGTGGATATGTTTGCCGGCGTAGAAAAAGGCAGTGGAGGAGAAACCGTTCCGGCCACAGCCATTCCGGATGCTTTGTCGGCCGGGTTGTTAAAACCAAAATCATCGGTAACAACCATGCCGTCGGCCGCGGAACCGGCCGGTCAGACAATGTCTTTGGAAAATTACCAAACAAAAGGTCCGATACTGGGAAAAATATTAGTATTTTTGTTTGTGGTTTTATTGTTGGGCGCCATTGGATTTGTGGGATGGTGGTTTTTGTATGGTAAAAGTAAATATGTCAAACCAACGACAAGCGCTCCAAAAACAGAAACCGCGCCCGTCGCGCCTGTCGCGCCACGCGGTAATGTCACCAGTGGCGTTACAGGTGATATTCCGGCCAAAATAAATAACGATGAAATTTTATTTGGCGAATCCGTGGATACGGATAAAGACGGATTAGACGATGTGCGCGAAAAAGAAATCGGCACGGATCGTTTGAATCCGGATACGGATAAAGATGGATTAAGCGATGGCGATGAAGTTATAATTTGGAAAACAAACCCTTTAAACCCGGATTCAGACAACGACAGTTTTCCGGATGGCACGGAAGTAAAAAACGGTTACAACCCTTTGGGCGCGGGAAAATTATTTAATTTGCCGTCAACCATAACTGTTGTCACGTCAACTATTTAAATAGTAACTGTCATTGCGAGGAGCAGTAGCGACGCGGCAATCTCTTGGTTAGCACTACCAAACTATGGGATTGCTTCGTCGGTCGCCAAGACCTCCTCGCAATGACAATAATTGTATGTTCGGCAAAAAACCGGAGATTAAAAAACCAGAACTGGAATTAAACGTGCAGACAATGCCCGTTGATTTTTACGGCGGGGTAAATCCGGTGATCAAGTTTAAGAAAGTAGAAAAAATAGTGGTTTTATCTCCGCGCCAGCCAACGTTAACTGCCGTAGAAAAGAAAATTTTAGACAAAAGCACTGCCGCGGGCAGTGGTTTGGCTTTGCATCCGGCCAGTTTGCTTACCAATAAAAAATACGTCATTATTTTTGGCGTCGGTCTTTTCGTTGCCATCGCGGCCGGAGCTAGCGTGTATTATTATTTTCAGCTTAAATCAAAGTCCGTTCAGCCATCGCCAAAGCCGCCGGTTATAAGCATGATCACCACCACGCCGGTAGTTATCGCGCCGATTCCCGCCACCACTTCCATTCCGATCGCCACTACCACCCCAGCCGCGCCTAGCATCCCAGCCGCGGTCGCTTTGGAATTTCCTTCCAGTTTATTGGGCGAAAGCGCGGATTTGGACAAAGACAATATTACGGATGTGGCTGAAGAAATATTTTCCACGGACCCAAGCAAACCGGACACAGACGAAGACAGTTATAACGACGGGCATGAGGTGTTTTATTTATACAATCCGGCCGGCGTAGAACCGATGAAATTAATCGCTTCCGGAATGGTGAAAGAATACAAAAATTTTGTACAGGGCTATAGCGTATATTATCCAAACAATTGGGCCGTTGGAGTTGTGGATGAAGAAAGCCGCGACGTGCTGTTTAGCACAATTACCGGCGAAAATATAGAAATCAGAGCGTTTGACATGGCTTTGAATGAAACCTTTGCAGATTGGTTTTCGCGTTTGGCGCCAAATGAAAAATACGGCGAGTTGCAGGATTTTGCTTCCCGATTCTTTAGCTCCGGCAAAACCAGAGGCGACGGATTAGTGTATTACTTTGTGGACAAAAATCGCGTGTATGCCATGGTTTATCACACCACTGATTCAAACACGGTTAATTATAAATCAGTAATGTTAATGATGGCCAGAAGTTTTTCGCTTGCCATATAAAATTTTTATGTTGCGCGTAAATTTTTTTAAGCGGATCAAATCGCCATGGACATTGTCCGGCGTGAAAAAAGTTTTGCGAATCGCGCGCAAACTGCTTAAATTAAGCGGTGAAGTAGAGGTAAGCGTAATCGGAGAAAAAGAAATGAAGGAATTAAATTTTAGATACAGAGGAAAAAACAAAGTTACAGACGTGCTATCTTTTGCCTGGCAGGAAGACAAGAAAGTAAAAAGCGAATTTTTGGGGCAAATATATATTTGTTATCCGCAAATCGCGCGCCAAGCCGCGGAGCTGTCCGTAAATGTTAAAGAAGAATTTGCGCGCATGTTAACACACGGGTTGTTGCATATTATGGGTTATGACCATGTCAAAAAACAAGATGCGAAAAAAATGTTTAAAATTCAAGAAGAAATAGTATGTCTTTACGCAGGTTGTTAAACAGCTTTGTCGATGCCGGACGGGGATTAAAACATGTTTTTAAAACGGAGCAGAATTTTAGAATCCAGATTTTTTTTGGCCTGCTGGTTTTTGCCGGGGCAATGCGTTTTCAGTTACGGAATTGGGAGCTTATTTTACTGATTATACTGGTATTGCTGGTCTTGTTGGTGGAAATTTTTAATACCGCTTTTGAAAAATTTAGCGATTTATTAAAACCGCGTTTGCATCATTATGTCGGGGTGGTAAAAGATATTATGGCCGGCGCCGTGCTCATCACCTCTTTGGCCGCTTTACTGATCGGGGTAATGATTTTTTATCCGCATTTGGTAAACATTGTAAAATAATGGTATAATAGGCGAATATTTTGTCATTGCGAGCCACAGCGAAGCAATCCCATAGTCCGGTAGTGTTAACAGTGGGATTGCCGCGTCGCTACGGCTCCTCGCAATGACAGCAAGATCTTGTTTAAGATGACAAATCCGTGTAGTTAGCTAAAAATTCGCGTAATCTTCTTTATGAAAAATGGCCAAGGACAATTGATCAGCGGTCTGGACATCGGATCCAACTTTGTGCGTATGGCCGTGGGGCAAGTAACTGGAAAAGAAAACGGCAATATTGAATTGCAAATTTTGGGCGCGGCCGAACATTCTTCGGAAGGCGTACACAAAGGCGTTATCAATAGTATAGAAGACGTGGTATCGTCTGTTTCCGCGTGTTTGGAAAGAGTGGAACGAATGGTGGGCGTGCCAATAGACAGCGTCTGGGTTGGAATTTCCGGCTTGCATATTTTATCCCAAATAAGCAAAGGAGTAGTGGCGGTCAGCAAAGCCAACAGCGAAATCACGGAAGAAGATGTGTCCCGCGCCGTAGAAGCGGCCCGCTCTATTGCCACGCCTTTAAATTATGAAGTTCTGCATGTTTTACCAAAACACTTCACCGTAGATGGGCAAACCGGCATCAAAGATCCAACTTCTATGACTGGCGTGCGCCTGGAAGTGGACACGCAGATAATTTTGGGGTCTTCTTCGCAGATAAAAAATCTTACCAAAGCTGTTTATCGCGCCGGTTTAGACATAGAAGATTTGGTTTTGTCCATCTTGGCCGCGTCGGAAACCGTTATTACCAAACGGCAGAAAGAATTAGGAGTAGCGGTGGTAAATTTTGGCGGGTCCACCGTTAGTTTAGCGGTTTTTGAAGAGGGCGAACTTTTGCATACGGCTATTTTGCCAATTGGTTCGGAACATATTACAAACGATATCGCCATTGGACTGCGAACGTCTGTTGATATTGCCGAGCGCGTCAAATTGGAATATGGCGAATGCAAACCGGATTTAATTTCCAAAAAAGATGAAATAGACCTGTTTGATTTGGGAGCCGGCGAGCACGAAATGGTAAAAAAGAAATATTTGAGTGAAATAATTTCCGCTCGCGTTGAAGAAGTTTTGCAAAAAGTTGATGATGAGCTACGCAAAATACAACGTTCCGGTTTGTTGCCGGCTGGCGCGGTGTTTACCGGCGCCGGCGCCAAACTTCCAGGTTTGGTGGATCTGGCAAAAAAAGTTTTGCGTTTGCCGGCAAATTTGGGCTATCCTCTTAATGTTGTCAGTGTCACAGACAAAGTAAACGATCTTGGTTTTGGCGTTGCCGTTGGGCTGGTAAAATGGGGGAGCGCTATGCAAAGCAGTGGCGCGCGCCGCGGCGGCGCGCGTTTGTCGGTAAGTTTTAGCGGCATGGGTAGGGCTATGGATTTTATAAAAAGAATATTCAAATCATTGATACCTTAATAGAACAAGTAGGTATTGACAATTTCTTGACAGTAAAAAGTATAAACGATAAACTATATAGCGGAGGCCACTCCGTTATTTTGTTTAAAAACACATTGAATACATTTTGTGTTCAACACAATTGGACTTCAGCCGTCAGTCTTTAGACTTCAGTCACAAGCAGAAGTCCGAAGTCCGATTGCTGATTGCAAAATTTAATCCCATTAAATTTTAAAAATATGCCCCAAGTAAAACCAGACATAGAAACATTTGCCAAATTAAAGGTAATAGGTGTTGGCGGGTCCGGCGGGTCGGCGGTAAATCGTATGATCAGCAGCCGTATCCGCGGGGTGGATTTTATTACCATGAATACCGATGTGCAGGCATTGCACCACAGTTCGGCGCCGCAGAAATTGCATATTGGCAAAACAGTTACACGTGGTTTGGGCGCTGGGATGGATCCGGAGCTGGGCAGAAAAGCCGCTGAAGAAACTCAAAACGAAATAAGAGATATTGTCAAAGATGCGGATATGGTTTTTATAACCTGTGGTTTGGGCGGAGGCACAGGCTCCGGCGCCGCTCCGATTGTGGCCGCTATTGCCAAAGAATCCGGCGCGCTTACCGTGGCGGTGGTTACCAAGCCGTTTGATTTTGAAGGGCCGCAACGGCAAAATATCGCTGATCGCGCTTTGGAACAATTAGCCAAAAATGTGGATGCCATTATTACCATTCCCAATGACCGTATTTTACAAATTATTGACAAAAAAACTTCGCTTTTGGATTCGTTTAAAATCGTTGATGATGTTTTACGCCAAGGGGTGCAGGGTATTGCAGAACTTATCACCATTCCAGGATTAATCAATGTTGATTTTGCCGATGTAAAAACTATTATGCGCGACGCCGGTTCCGCTCTTATGGGTATTGGTTTGGGTACTGGAGAAAATCGGGCCGCGGAAGCCGCCAAGTCTGCCATCTCCAGTCCGTTGTTAGAACTTTCCATAGACGGCGCCAGAGGTATTTTATTTACCATCACGGGCGGGCCGGATATGACTATGCATGAAGTTAGCGAAGCCGCTAAAATTGTGACCAGTTCCGCTTCCGAAGACGCCAAGGTTATTTTTGGCGCCAATGTTGACGAGTCCATGACTGGCAGTATGCGTATTTCCGTAATCGCCACTGGATTTGATGATCGTCGGCCCAATGTTCCGGCAATGGAAGAAGATCAGGCCGCATCGTTTTTTGCCAGCGGCAAATATGCTCCCAGTAATTTTATGAGAAAGGCGCAGAAAGACGAAGAAGAGGAAGAAAAAAAATTCAAACAAATTATTCAAAACAACAATACGCATGGTCAAATGCCGCGCAACGCTTCTTTTTTAAGTAAAGATAAAAACAACGGCGAAGACGATTTGGAAATCCCGACATTTCTTCGAAAGAAGATGGGGATATAACCGGATAAATTAAAAGAATAGCTCCGACAAAAGGAGTTGTTCTTTTTTTTTAGAAATGGTAAGATTGCCTATATGCGTTGTCCTATTTGTAATAATCGGGAAATAAGCGTTGTAGACACCCGCCCGTCCGAAGACGATTTGTCTATTCGCCGCCGCCGCGAGTGCGATAAATGCCAATACCGTTTTTCTACCGTGGAAGAGATGGAATTGTTGGATGTAATTGTTGTAAAAAGCGACGGCCATCGGGAAATTTATATGCGCGATAAAATAGAAAGCGGCATCAAGATGGCTTTAACCAAACGTTCGTATACCCGCGACAGCTTTCACCGACTCATTCATTCCATTGAGCGGGATATACAAAAAAAGAAAGCCAAAGAAATTTCCAGCAAAGAATTGGGGGAAGTGGTAATTAAGCATTTGCGCGGATTTGATAAAGTGGCCTATATCCGGTTTGCCAGCGTTTATCGCGATTTTAGAGATGTCCGAACTTTTGAAAAAGAATTAAAAAAACTTTCGAATAAATAATTAATATTATGTTTAGACATAAATCCGCGCCGGAATCAGCGGCCGGTCAGCCAAAGGCGGACATGACAGCGCCTAGCTCCGCTTCTGATTCGGCGCCGCCAGAAAGAAAGTTTGTTCCCGAATCAGCGCGGGAAGATTTGCGCGATTTGATGGAAAAAAATTTAAAATGGTCGCAGATTATTTACGAGCAAAATAGAAAAATAAATAATAAATTGCTGTGGACCGCCGTTGCCAGCTGGGTAAAGCTATTAATTTTACTTGGCTCTATTGCCGCGGCTGTAATTTTTTTGCCGCCCATGTTAAAAGGCGTTTTTTCGCAGTATAGCCAGTTGCTTGGCAATATTTCCACCGGCGGAGACATAAAAAATCCAATGGAAAATTTAATGAAATTATTTAATTTGGATCCGGCAAAACAGGAGCAATTAAAAACGCTTTTAAAGTAAAATAATTTACAAATGTAGTATATAGGCACGGTCTTGTAATTCCCCCCTTGGGCGGGGAAGGCCTCAAGGCCAGGGGTGGGTTGGCCAGCGAATGTTATCCAACCCACCCCTTACTCCGCCTGCCTGCCGGCCCAATCGGGGAGTCCAACCTGTAATCTGCGTAATCATCACTAATAATCTGCGTAATCTATGATTAAGAAAACCAAAATTTGCGCCACTATCGGGCCTTCTTGCGATAGTATAAAAATTTTAACCGACATGGTGCGCGCAGGCATGAATATCGCCCGTTTAAATTTTTCCCACGGCGACTTTGCCAGCCACGCGGCTTTAATTAAAAATATCCGCGCTGTAGAAGAAGACACGGGCGAGCCCATTGCCATTATGCAAGATTTGCGCGGGCCAAAGATTCGTCTAGGTAATTTACCAGAAGAGGGAGTTAGCATAAAAGAGGGTACGGATGTTATTTTTGACACATCTTTGTTAGAATTAAAAAATGGCGTTGTTCCAATAGATTATCCGGACCTTCATAAATTTTTGGAAGCGGGCCAAAGAATTTTAATAGACGATGGCCATGTGGAGGTAAAAATAAAAAAAGTGGAGGGCGCGGTCATCACCGCAGAAGTGATAGAGGGGGTCAAACTTTTTTCTCACAAAGGATTAAATTTGCCGGATAGCATTTTGGATATCGCGGCTATAAGCGAAAAAGACAAAAAAGATTTAAAATTCGGCGTGGAGCAGGGTGTGGATTTGGTGGCGCTGTCATTTGTGCGTTCCGCCAAAGACATTATTGATTTAAGGTTTTTAATCAAACAATTTGAAACGGAATTGGGAATAAAAAATCAGCCGGCTATACGTTTGGTGGCAAAAATAGAAAGACGGGTGGCAGTGGAAAATTTAAAAGAAATTTTAGAGGCGACTGATGGCATTATGGTGGCGCGCGGAGATTTGGGTTTGGAAGTGCCGGCCGCGGAAGTGCCTTTGGTGCAGAAAAGGATGATAGACGCGGCCAATGCAGCATCCAAGCCCGTGATTGTGGCCACGCAGATGTTGGATTCAATGCGGGAAAATCGCCGCCCAACTCGCGCCGAAGTCAGCGATGTGGCGAACGCGGTAATAGATCACGCCGACACATTAATGCTTTCCAATGAAACTGCGGTGGGCGAACATCCGGTTTTGGTGGTAAAGACTATGTCCGATATTATAATCAGCACTGAAAAATCACATTATGATGACGTTGATTTGTCTATGGCGCGCGGAGTTTATTCTAGCGTGAACGTGGCCATTAGCAGTTTATCCAGAGTTTTGGCCGAGGAGATAAAAGCCAAAATAATTTTGGCCGCTTCTATTTCCGGAGAAACCGGCCGGCTTATCAGCCACATGCGCCCGCAATTGCCTATTTTAGTAGGCACGGAAAGTCAGCGAGTTTTAAGACAATTAAATTTATCGTGGGGAGTTAGGCCGTTTATTTTGGATTCCTGCCGGACAATAGAAGAGCTGGTGGAAAGATCCATTACCTATATCAAGAAAAATAAAATTGCCAAAAATGGCGATAAAATGGTGGTAGTGGCCGGGGAGCCGGTTGGTCACGCGGGTAATGTTAATTTGGTGGAGGTGCGAGAGATAAAATAAAGCAGATTATGCAGAAAGTAATCTGTGTCATTGCGAGGAGTGAAGCGACGCGGCAATCCCAAAAATTGTCATCCTGAATTTGATTCAGGATCTTTTGTTTTTTTAAACTTTATAAAGTTAGTCAAAATTAGCTAAGTTTATAAAGTTTACTTATCCACACCCACCCTTGAAATGCAGAGAGAGAGAGAGAGTACTATTAGATTGGGTTTATTTATTAAGTGTTTACTATATGGGAACAATAAAAAGAGGAGAGGGTCTTCCTTACTGGGAAAAGTCAATAGCTGAGATGACATTAGAAGATCTCAAAAAAATGCTTCCTGATTTACAAAAGAAAAAAGGTGAAATAGAAAATTACCGAAGAGGATTGGATTCTTTTGGTAGAAGTGGGGCGGCTCCATTTTCACACAGCAGTCCCGATGAAAGATTGTTGGAAATGGTTGAAGAAGAAATACGAAACAGGGAAATCAAATAAAATTTATACTTTAAAAACATGCCTTGACGTTATGTCGGGCGTATTTGTTATGCAAGTGTCGGATACAGCGGAAACTTTTTTGTCAGTTCAATTACTTGTTGTTTTATATCAGCCAATTTAGCGTCATCTTGCCAATTAGTAATCGCCTCGTCTATCCAACCCGCAATAATTTTCATCTCCGCTTCTTTCATGCCTCGCGTCGTAATGGCTGGAGTGCCCAAGCGAATGCCAGACGGATCCATGGGCGAGCGTGGGTCATCTGGAATCATATTTTTGTTTATGGTAATGCCGGCTTTGTCTAGAGCGATTTGCGCCTGTTTGCCGGACACGCCAGTCTCCGCTAAGGCTTCGCCCGGCAAGCCTTTTTTGGTAGCATCTATCAACAAAAGATGGATGTCAGAACCGCCAAAACATAATTTATAACCACGCTGGTTAAATTCCGCTTCCAAAATTTTTATATTCTTTTTTATTTGTTTAACGTATTCTTTAAATTCCGGCTCCAGCGCTTCTTTAAAAGCCACGGCTTTGGCCGCGATATTATTTTCGTGCGGGCCGCCCTGAAATCCGGGGAACACGGCTTTGTCTATATCTTTGGCAAATTTTTCTTTGCACATTATCATGCCGCCGCGCGGGCCGCGCAGCGTTTTGTGCGTGGTGGTAGTAACGATATCAAAAATTGGCACGGGGTTGTTCATTTCACCGCCGGCAATTAGACCGGCAATGTGGGCAATGTCGGCCATGGTAA
>ERZ1292629.1253-Hain-H43-01um-R1-1253-length-25587-cov-27_pt1 | contig 25587 bp, 19 predicted proteins | sample MGYA00564399_ERZ1292629 | MGnify/ENA primary metagenome ERZ1292629 (study PRJEB36523, sample SAMEA6512636) | groundwater metagenome | collected 2019-01-08 | study: AquaDiva: Metagenomics assemblies of 32 groundwater samples
GCACAAGCCATGTGGCACCTAACTTAAGAATCATTCCTTTGGGAGGGCTAGGCGAAGTCGGCCGCAACATGATGTGCATTGAGTACGAAAAAACGATTTTAATCGTTGATTTGGGTTTGCGCATGCCCGAAGAAGACATGCCGGGCGTTGACTACATTATCCCGGATGCTTCCTATTTAAGAGGTAAGGAAAAAAATGTGGTTGGCGTAGTTTTCACCCACGGCCATTATGATCACATCGGCGCTGTCCCCTATATCGTGGAAAAGTTGGGGCACGGCGTGCCGCTTTTCGCTTCGGGGCTGACGGCCGGAATTATCCTAAAAAGACAGGAAGATTTTTCCTATCTGCCCAAACTTAATTTAACCAGAGTGGAAGACGGCACCAAGGTTAAGCTCGGCCCGTTCGTGGTTGAGTTTTTCAAACAGAACCATAATATCTCCGACAATATGGGTCTTTTCATCCAAACCCCTATCGGTAATTTAATACACACCTCGGACTTCAAATTCGACGACGATCCGGTTTTTGACAGGCCAACCAACTTCTCCAGATTAAAAGAAATTGGCTCGAGAGGCATTTTGCTTTTGATGTCCGACTCAACTGGAGCGGAAGAAAAAGGCCACTCGTTATCGGAAAGAAAAATCATAGAAAACCTTGAAGAAATCTTCAAACAATCTAAGGGCCGCATTATAGCTGCTACTTTCGGCTCTTTAATCAACAGAATCCAGCAACTTATCGCCTTGTCTGAGAAATACGGCCGACATGTGGCGGTAGACGGCTACTCTATGAGAACCAACGTCGAAATCTGCAAAAAATTAGGGCACATTAAATCGGAAAAAGGCACTTTGATCAAGCCCAACCAAATGCAGAATTTCCCGGATCATAAAGTAACCCTAATCTGCACCGGAGCTCAGGGTGAGGATCGGGCTGTTTTAATGAAAATCGCCAATGGCGAACATAAGTTCGTGAGATTTAAAAAACAGGATACGGTCATCTTTTCCTCATCGGTTGTACCGGGCAACGAAAGAACCGTTCAGATCTTAAAAGACGAGCTTTACCGCCAGCAGGTTAGGGTTTTCCATTACAAAATGATGGATATTCATGCGGGCGGACACGGTCAGGCAGAAGAATTGAAAGAAATGATGAATATTATGCAGCCGAAGTTCTTTTTGCCGATCCATGGTCAATACTCAATGTTGGTTAACCATGCGATTTTGGCTGGAGAAAACGGCATACCGGAAAAAAACATTGCCGTAGTTGAAAATGGCCAGGTTATCGCTTTAACTCAAAACAGTATTGCGATAGAGCCCAAGTCCGTTGAAGCCAGCTACATTATGGTGGATGGGCTCGGAGTCGGCGATGTCGGCGAAGTGGTCTTAAGAGACAGACAAACCCTGTCTAAAGACGGAATGTTTGTGGTTATCGCCATCATCGACCGAAAAACTGGCAAAGTTAAAGGTTCTCCTGATATAATATCTAGAGGGTTCGTTTACTTAAAAGAATCTAAGTTATTATTAAGAGACACCCGCCATAAAGTGATCGAGATTGTTGAAAAATCGACCGGATCGGGCGGAGCGGTCAACTGGTCGTATGTAAAAGACAACGTCAGAAACTACATCGGTGATTTTCTTTATGCGAGAACCGAAAGACGCCCAATGATCTTACCCGTTATTATTGAAGTTTAATAAAAAACATGCGTATCATCAGCGGCATCCAACCAACCGGCTCCATGCACATCGGCTCTTATATAGGGGCCGTCTCGCAATGGAAAAAACTCCAGGAGACGGGAGAGTGCCTTTTCTTTGTAGCTGACCTGCACGCTTTAACCGTGACCCAAGACCCGAAAACCTTTCCTGCCCAGGTAATGCAAACAGCGATTGAACTTATCGCCGTCGGGCTTGACCCAGAAAAATGCATCATTTTCATCCAGTCTGAAGTTAAAGAGCACACCGAGCTTTGCTGGCTGTTAAATACCTTGGCTCCCTTAGGGGAACTCGAAAGAATGACCCAGTACAAGGACAAGTCCAAGCAATTTAAAGACAGTGTCAACGCCGGGCTTTTGAACTACCCTATTTTGCAGGCGGCTGACATTCTTCTATATCAAGTTGACTCGGTGCCGGTGGGCGAAGACCAAAGACAGCATCTGGAAATGACCAAAAATCTGGCCAAAAAATTCAACCAGAAATACGGCAAAACATTTAGGGTCCCCGAGTCGCTTATGATAGAACAGGGAGCCCGAATCATGTCCTTACATGATCCTAAGAAAAAAATGTCCAAGTCCCAGCCCGAAACGTGCCTTTTCCTTTTTGACGAACCTGAAATCGTCAAGAAAAAAATCATGTCGGCCGTAACCGACACCGGGAAAGTTATTAAATACGACCCCGAAAAGAAACCGGGCATTTCCAATCTTTTAACAATCTATTCGCTCATAGGCCAAAAATCCATCAGCGAAATCGAGAAAAAATTCAAAAATAAGGGATACGGCGATTTTAAAAAATCATTAGCTGAACTTTTGATTTTAAAACTAGAACCTTTCCGCCGAAAGAAAAAAGAACTCATTTTAAGGGAGGTCTATGTAAAAGAGATTCTGGAGCGGGGAAGAAAACGAGCTCAAATTATCGCCCAAGCCACCATGCAGGATGTGCGCAAAAAAATGGGGCTGATTTAACCCGTTAAAGAAGGCCGAAAAGAAAATACACAGGTTGCACCTGTGTATTTTTAATCTACTCAAGAATTATATCTTCAATACTTCCAATTCCCTTTTTAAGCTCTGTTTTATATAAAATCCAACCCTCAACCGATTCTTCAATTTTACTAGGGCCACCAAAAAAATCCGTTACAAAATCTCTTTTAGTTACGGAGGGAAAGTTGGATACTCCTATGCAGTCCAAAAAATTTGACCAGCGATATGATTTTAAAAACTGAATAGCCTTCTTGGGATTTTTAGACCCCGTCTCTTTCCAGTCTTTTTCTATAATTTCTACTGGATTAGTAAAAATATAACAAATTAAATTGAAAAACTGTTTGTCATTTTTAATGTGCACCGCCTTAAAACGCCCCTGAAATAAAGAGCCCATCCCCTTCCTACTATATTTTTCATTAAAATACCCGACATAACTATTAGCTAATTTTTTTACAAAGAGGGAGATGCCACCGTCGATTAATTGACGTAAAATTAAATGGTAATGATTTGGCATTAAACAAAAAACAACAACCTCTACCAATGCCTCTCCCCTAGATACACGGGTTGCACCTGTGTGTTTTTCTCTTTTTCTTTTTTGCCGCTCCTCTATTCGATCTCTCATTTTAATTAATCCTTTCTCATTCAATTCGTAGAGACAAGAAATAAAACGGAAAAAATCTGAAGTTTGCAGAAAAATTTCTCTTTTTTCTACTCCCCTATTAAAGATATGATAAAGCTCGCCTGTAACAAATTTAGGATGTTTTGATGGCATATTAAATTAACTATATCAAAGAAAATACACAGGTGCAACCTGTGTATTTATTCGGCTACTAGGCCACCATGCAGGATGTGCGCAAAAAAATGGGGCTGAGTGGTTAACCACTCAGCGGGCGAGAATCGCCCTGGGAACGGGCAATCGCATTGCCCTGGGGTTGAGCTTAAAAATTAAGCTCAACTACCGATCCAGGTTAAGCAGAGCCGAAAGCTCTGCTTTCTTTTTATCTAATAAATCTTTTGTCTTTGCTTCTATAATTAACCGCAAAAGGGGTTCCGTATTAGACGGCCGGACATTAAACCACCAATCTTTAAAATCAACTCTTAAGCCGTCTATTTTGATAATTTTACCGTCGCTAAAACGCTTCTCCAGCTCTTTTATTTTACCTAATTTATCCTGCGCCTGGAAGTTTATTTCTCCGGAATGAAAATATCTGCGGTACGGCTCTACCAGTTGCGAAAGCGCCTTTCCTTCAATCGAAATCATTTCTATAATTTTTAATAAAACGAACAAAGGGGCTTCGCAAAAATAATGCTTTTTATGATAAAAATGCCCGGCAAATTCCCCTCCGAAAAGAATATTTTCTTCTCTCATTTTTTCTTTAAGAAAAGTGTGCCCAACCCGCCACATGACCGGTTTCCCCCCGTTTTCTTCAATAATTTCTTTCACCGCCCGGCTGGAGCGAATATCGTATAGAATTTTACTCCCAGGATTATCTTTTAGAATAAATTCGGCCATTAAGGCGATAATCATATCGGCCGAGATAATTCCTCCTTTTTCATCGACAAAAAATACCCTGTCTCCGTCTCCATCAAAAGCTACGCCGAAGTCAGCCTGTTTTTGCTTAATTTCGCTACAGAGCGAACGAAGATTCTCTTTGACTAAAGGGTTGGGAGAATGATTGGGAAAACTACCATCCAATTCTTTAAAAATATGATAAATCTTGCAGGGTAATTTTCCGGCCAGCTTCGGGATAAGAATCCCGGGGACTGCATTGGCCGTATCTATCACGATTTTCAACGGCCTTAATGCCGCCAAATTCATTCCTCTAAGGTTAAATTTCAGGTAATCGTCAATAACCTGCTTTTTTTTAACCCGACCGATTTTGTCGCTAACGATGGCGTTTTCCGCAAGTTTCAGGATCTGTTTAAGGCCGGTATTTTCGCCGATGGGTATGGCTTTTTCCCTAACCAGCTTTAGCCCGTTATACTCTTTGGGATTATGGCTGGCGGTGATATTAATGCCCCCGTCGTAACTGTAATGAGCCACGGCAAAATAAAGCGCGGGCGTGGGAGACAAACCGATGTCAATAATATCTGCGCCGGAATCCTTAAGTCCCTTGACCAGACTCTTGCGCAGGGCCGGGCTGGAAAGACGATTGTCTCTGCCAACTGCTATTTTGGGCCTTGATTTGCCCAAAAACTTAACGAAGGCTCTGCCTATCAAATAAACGGCTTTTTCATTGATTTCTCTGGGATAAATACCCCGAATATCATAAGCTTTAAAAATATTTGAGTTTACCCTGAGTTTATCGAATGAGTTGACTTTCATATTCTCCTAGTATATCATAAACGTATGAAACTTTACGAATTAGATTATCTACCTTTGCCGGGAAGCTCCGAAGACGAGCAAAAAAACCTCTCAGAAAGAGTTATTTCCGCTTTGGATACGACCCCGCTCAGCCAGCACTCAAACGGCTTTTTAACCACGATGGACTTTAATTCGGAGCCCGAGAAAATCAAAGAAATCGAAGACAAACTCAAGGAAGAAAAACAAATCCAAAGATTTTTTGTTTTAAATAAAAAGCTGGTCAAGTTCAAGGCCAGAGTCTTAAGAAGAGCGGAATTCTCTAAAAAAGCGGAAAAAGAGGCAAACGCAAGTAAGCCAAAGGTCGAACTACAGGAAATTGAGAAAAAACTAGACGAAATTTTGAAAGATTAGAAGCTATGAATTTAAATAAAGTCATCCTTATCGGTAATCTCACCGCTGACCCGGAATTGAGAAGCACTCCTTCGGGACAACCCGTCGGCAACTTCCGCATGGCGACCAATAGAATTTGGATCGATAAGAACACCCGCCAAAAACAACAGGAAGTGGAATATCACACGATAGTTGTTTGGGGAAAACTGGCCGAAATCGCTTCCCGATTCTTAACCAAAGGGGCGCTCGTCATGATTGAGGGCAGATTAAGAACAAGGTCTTGGCAGGATGCTGCGGGTGTTAAAAAATATCGGACCGAAATCGTCGCCCAAACCCTGCAAATGGGACCAAGGCTCGCAGGCGGCGGAACAAAGCCTCAGCAAGAATCTATGGACAAGAATGACGCTAAGGAGGAAATACCGGTTATCGAGGAAGAAACATCGGTCGAACCAAAAGGCGAAGAAGAAATAGACGTCAAAGACATCCCGTTTTAAAAAACTGCTTATAAAAAATAATTTTTATCAGAAATTATGGAGTGTTATTTTTGTAAAAAAAATGCGGAAGAAATAGATTTCAAGGATGTAAAAATCATCCGTCATTTCGTTTCCGGCTTAGGTAAAATAAGAGCAAAAAAAAGAACTGGCGTCTGCTCAAAGCATCAGCGCAAGCTTGCCAACGCCATTAAACGGGCTCGGCATTTAGGACTGAATCTTTCAACTTTTTAAGAACCGGCGGATTCTCTTTTAGGAAGCTCTTTGCGCCCTCCGTCCCCTGCCCCAGTTTCGTGTCTTCATACTGAAGCCAGCTGCCGGCTTTTTTTATTATTTCAAGTTTCATACCAATATTTATAAGATCGCTAATATAAGAAATGCCCTCATTGTAGAAAATATCGAATTCGGCGGTCTTGAAAGGGGCTGCTACTTTATTTTTAACAATTTTCGCCCTGATGCGGGAACCGGTAATTTCTTCGCCTTTTTTGATTTGGGCGATTCTTTTTAATTCAACCCTAACCGAAGAATAAAACTTCAAGGCTAATCCCCCGGGAGTAGTAATGGGCGAGCCCCACATCACCCCGATTTTCATTCTGGTTTGGTTCAAGAAAATAACCAAGGTCTTCGTCTGAGAAACGATACTAGCTAGCCTTCTCAGGGTGGCTGACATTAATCTCGCCTGAAGGCCGATATGCTGATCGCCGATTTCTCCGGCAATCTCGGCTTTGGGAGTCAAAGCCGCTACCGAATCAATCACAATCACATCAACCTTGCCAGACCTAATCAGGGTTTCCACGATTTGCAGAGCTTGTTCGCCCGAATCAGGCTGGGAAATCAGAAGCTCATCGGTATCAACCCCGATTTTTTTGGCGTAATCAGGGTCCATCGCATGTTCAGCATCAATAAAAGCTCCGACTCCCCCTTTCTTTTGAGCCTCGGCTAAAATATGTAAAGCTAAGGTAGATTTTCCGGTAGATTCTGCTCCGAAAATCTCAACGACCCGGCCCCTAGGCAGTCCCTTAACTCCCAGAGCGAGATCCAAAGATATGGAACCGGTCGGAATCACATCAACGTCAACGGCTCTAACGTCTTTGAGTTTCATAATCGCGCCTTCGCCGAACCGCTGCTTGATTTCATCGATCGCCTCTTGAAGATCGGAGTTTTGACTTTTTACTTCTTCGTCTTTTTTCTTTTTCATCATAAAATTGAAAAATTGTTAATTGGTAATTGGAAAATTATACCTTCTGCCACTTATCGCCCTCTTCTTTTTCCTCGCCCGGCGCAGCTTCAGCGGAGGATGACTCATCAACCGCAGGCAAATCCGCCAACGGTGCGGCGGGGCCCGCTACCAGAATCTCGCGGGGTTTCGCTCCATCGCCGGGGCCAACTACTCCCCTTTCTTCCAAAATATCAATTAATCTCGCCGCTCTCGCATAACCAACCTTCAACCTCCGCTGTAAAAGCGAGGATGAAGCTTTTTTAGCTTCGATCACTAGTTTTTTAGCTTCTTCATAAAGAGGATCTTCCTCGCCGGACATAAAATCAATCTCCGGGTTTTGCTCCAAGGTCTTTTCCAATTCCTGGGCAATCGCCTGTGACGGCTCTTCCCCCGCCATGGCGGGGTTTTCTGTCTTAATGAACTTGGCCACTTTTTTAATTTCTTTGTCAGACACATAGGCCGCTTGAATTCTCCGGGGCTTGGACACTTCCGCTGAAACAAAAAGCATGTCGCCGGCGCCCAATAATTTTTCTGCTCCGGCGGCGTCAAGGATGGTTCTTGAGTCAATCTGGCTCGCCACCTGGAAAGTAATCCGGGAGGTAATGTTGGCTTTAATCAAGCCGGTAATTACCTCAACCGAAGGTCTCTGGGTAGCTAAGATTAAATGAATACCCACGGCTCGGGACATTTGGGCCAGTCTCACGATACTTGCCTCAACATCCCGACCCCTGGCCATCATTAAGTCGGCTAATTCATCAACGATCAAAACAATATAGGGTAAAGGTTCTCGGCCATCTTTTACTACCAACTCGTTGTAGCCAGCAATATCTCGAGCGCGCGCTTGCGACAAAACGTCAAACCTGCGCTCCATTTCCGTAATTAACCACCGAAAAGCGTTAATCGCTTTCTGAGCATCTAAAATAACCGGCGTTAATAAATGTGGCAATTCATTATAAATAGGGAATTCCACTCTTTTAGGGTCGATTAAGATAAGTCTTAAGATATCCGGCGAACATTGATAAAGTAAACTTGTAATAATACTGTTTAAGCAAATGGTTTTGCCCGTACCCGTGGCCCCAGCCACCAAAAGATGGGGCATGCGCGCCAAATCGGCAAACATCGGATTGCCAGCTACGTCCCTGCCCAAACACAAAGTTAGGGGCGAGGAGGCGTTCTGAAAATTCGGATGTTCAATTAGGTTTTTTAATCTGACCGTGGTTCTCGTCTTATTGGGCACCTCGATACCGACTAAAGGTCGGCCCGGGATGGGGGCCTCAATTCTCAAAGGATGGCTAGCTAAAGCCAAAGACAGGTCATTATTCAAAGTGGTAATCTTCGAGAGCTTCACCCCTTCGGCTGGTTTCAGCGTATACTGGGTAACGGTAGGCCCGATATTAACTTCGGACATCTCAACCTGAATATCAAAATTCTGCAAGGTTCTTTTAATAATGGTTGAATTAATCTTAATATCGCCGCCCGAGGGCACGCCCTTGTCTGATTCCAATAAATCAGCGGTTGGCAGATGATAATCTTTGTTGGCAAATGATTCTGCGGGTTTTGTTTTAAATTCCTGATTCAATGGTTTTTGCTTCTGCTCTAGGGGAGGAGCCGGCACAGCCACGGTTCCTGACTGGCCATCCAATGATTTAACTTTAAATTTGGGCGCAAAAATTTTCTTCATTAAACCCGGGTTTTCTTCCTCTCCCGCAGAAACCCTGACTAAGGGCAATTTCGGTTTTTGCCAGAATTGCCAGAGAATTACGGCTCCAACCAAAACAACCGAGGCAAAAATAATTTGCGTGGCTAAAAGCCCGAAAGTTTTTAGAAACGGCAGACTGATTAAATACCCGACCCAGCCGCCCCTCCTCGTTTCGCCGTCAAAACATTCAAAAATAGCGCTTGTGCCCAAAATTAAAAGAGAGATCGCTAAAATGACGGGCCATCTGTTTTTATAGCGCAATCTCCAAAAAGCAAAACCGCCGGCGACTAAGAATAAAGGAAAAATAAAGACCGTCTTGCCGAAAAGGAAAAGAGATGTGTCTTTAAAGTAATCCCCGCCCGCGCCCGCCTTATTAAAAAACGACAAAGCGATAATGGCGGCAGACAAACACATGACCACCAGCAGGATTAAGCGCTTAGTTTGTTCGGGTAAAGAAAAATGGCTGGGGTTTTCACGCCTTTCTGAATTCCTGTTTCTATTTTTAGATTTTCCGCCCGAGGCGGATCGGCCTTGGGCCGATTTCTTTCTTGCCATATTTATACTATTCTACCATAATTGCTTAACCCGGTTAAGCAGCCCTTGCTATTTCTTTTTCTTATAAATAATAATCTGATAAACCACTACTCCCGTCGTGATAATGCCCAATCCTTGGCCAAGGATGACCACCCAATCTTTTTGAAACATACCGTGAATAGTCCAAAGTATATAAACCAAAAAGGAAAGAACATAGAATAGGGTCGATACGCCCTCTGTAGACTTTCGCTGGTGATTCTTCCTAATTTGATCTGGAAATCCAATTACTTTAACCAAAATAGACAAAGTGGTGGTAAGAAGCCCCACGACAAGTGCGATATTAAGCATGTCCATGTCATTATTCTATCAAAAAACCGCCCCTTTGGCGATTTTCTAAAAACCCATAAATTGTACGCAGTTTGAACTTAGTCCTTAGATTAAAGTTTTACCTGCGAATTCAAATACTTCAGAATTCCTAATAAGAACAGTGCGGTTAGTGGTGAACGTCAACCCTTTATTGGGATTACTCTCGAAACCAAGATAAATCCTCTCAACCTTTCTTTCCTGTAATTCTCTAATAGCGGGTTGTAAGTCAGAATCAGAACTACCTATAATGGCTGTTTTCAACCCTTCGTCACAAGCCGAAACGATCATATCTACCGCAATTTTTACATCCACGCCTTTTTCTCTAAAAGTTAAGGTTTCGTGTCCTTTTATACATTTTTCTATATGGCCCCTTACCCGACCAGCGATAACAACTTCAAAGCCCTGTTCTTCTAAATGAGTTTTTAGTTTTCTTTGTTTTTCTACAAGCTCCTCTGATTTTTTAATGGTTTCGGGATGTTTCATCAATTTTCCCAAATAAAATATTTTCTTGTCTATATTTATTCCTGAGAGCACTTTATCAATAAGCCCCTTAAAATTATAAATCGAAAAATCAACATCCTTTCCGTTGTTCTGATTAAGAACTGAACTAATTTTGTCTATAAAATTACGACCGTCTATAAAAAGTATGGTTTCCATAAAAATAGAACCCCAGCGGACCTTGCGGCTGGCTGGGGCGTTGATACTCTAATATTACAGAACTACGATAATTTGTCAAGGGGGGCCTGTGGAAAACTATTTTCTATTTTTGGAGAGATCTCTTAAAACCCGTGCCGGCCGGGATAAGCTTGCCGATAATGACATTTTCCTTCAAACCTCTCAAATGGTCTTCCCTGCCCTCAATAGCGGCTTTAATTAAGACTCTTGAAGTTTCCTGGAAGGAAGCCGCCGATAAGAAGCTGTTGGTGGTTAAAGCTACCTTGGAAACGCCTAACAATGTCGGCAAGAAGGTAGCTACCTTCTTCTCTTCCTTTTTCATCTTTTCATTCTCTTCAGTCACTTGAGAGATTTCAACCACCTCGCCGACGTTGAATTGGGTTTGACCGGCATCTTTAATGCGAACTCTGGAAAACATCTGCCTGATGATCACTTCAACGTGTTTATCGTGGATAATGGCTCCTTGAGAAACGTAAATCCGCTGAATTTCTTTAACAATATAGCGCTGGGTTTCCTGAACGCCCGTGGCTTTGAACAACTCCTTTAAATCAAGATTGCCCTCGCAAAGCTGCTGGCCTTTTTTGACTGTGGCTCCCTGCTCCACCCAAAGAGCGCGCTTAGGCGGAATTTCATATTCAACTTCTTCTATTTTTTTACCGGCTTTGTCTTTCTTGGGTTTTTCTTGGTCTGCATCGATCTTAATTTTCAAGATTCGTTCAGGAGTTATTTCCAACACCTTGCCGTTAACTTGGGAAATTATCGCCTTGCCGGCCGGAACCCTAGCTTCAAAAACCTCTTCGACTCTGGGCAAGCCCTGAGTGATATCGCCGCCCTCCGCCACGCCGCCGGTGTGAAAGGTTCTCATAGTTAATTGAGTGCCCGGTTCTCCGATGGCTTGAGCAGCGACAATGCCTACGGCCTGCCCCATTTGAATTAATTTATTGTGTCCCAAGTCCCAACCGTAGCATTTCTGGCAGATGCCGCCGACGGTCTTACATGACAAAGGCGAGCGCGTTTGAACTTTTGTAATTTCTTCGCTGTCCACAATCGCATTGGCTGTTTTCCAATCGACAAGATCGCCCTTTTTGCAAATTCCTTTAATATTTTCCAAAACCGTTCGGCCGATTATCTTGAATAAAAAATTCTGGCCCAAATCTTTGCTGTCTTGCTTAGAAAGAATCACGCCTTCTTCATCTCGACAGTCTTCTTCTCTAATTACCATGTCGTGAGCCACATCAACCAATCTTCTTGTTAAGTAACCGGCGGCCGAGGTCCTTAAAGCCGTGTCCGCCGTACCTTTTCTGGCGCCGTGAGTGGAAATAAAATATTCCAAAACATCAAAACCTTCCTTGAAAGAGGATCTCACGGGCAATTCCAAAATCTCTCCGGCCGGATTCGTCACCAAGCCCTTCATACCCGACATCTGGACTATCTGCGACCAAGTGCCTCGAGCTCCGGAATTAATAATATTAATGACCGAGCCCGAAGGCGGCAAGGATTTCACCACCAATTTTTCAATTTCCGCCTTGGTCTTTTGCCAAACCTCAATAACTTTGTCGGTTTTTTCCTCTTTAGACAAAAGCCCTTTCTTGTAATAAGAATCAATAACTTCGATGGCTTTATCGGCTTCTTGTAAAAGCCCGGCTTTCTCCGGAGGCACGACCAAGTCGTCCATGCCCCAAGTAATGCCCGAAACTGTTGAATACTCAAATCCTAATTTCTTGATTTTGTCCAAAGCCTCTTCAACCGTATCCTTGTCATAGATCTCGATCATCCTGGCTGTTAACTTTTCCAGTTTTTTGGCATCCATCTCGCCGGTTTCAAAAGGACAGTCCTTGGGCAGGGTGTTGTTGAATAAGATTTTACCGACGGTCGTTTCCATGAATTTATCTTCAACTCTTACTTTAACAAGCGCCCGCAAATCAATGATGCCGGTATCGGCAGCTAAAATCGCTTCGTTTTTAGAACCGAAAATCTTGCCCTCGCCTGCGCTTCCCGGCTTCACCCTGGTAATCCAGTGGCAACCAAGCACAATATCCCTGACAGGAGCGATAATCGGGGCTCCCGTAGCCGGCTTTAACATATTCAGACTGGAAAGCATGATTTCTTTGGCTTCTCTTTGAGCTTCGTCAGACAACGGCACGTGCACAGCCATCTGGTCGCCGTCAAAATCAGCGTTGAAAGCCTTACACACTAATGGATGAAGGCTTAACGCTTCCCCTTCGATTAAAACCGGCTGGAAAGCCTGAATGCCCAAACGGTGAAGAGTCGGGGCTCTGTTTAAAATGACTAACTTATCTTTGACAATATCTTCCAAGATAGCCCAAACTTCGGCGGGCGCTGATTCAATTAATCTTGACGCTCCTCTGACGTTGTAGGCCAATTCTTGGTCTAAAATCTTTTTAATAACAAAAGGTTTGAAAAGCTCCAAGGCCATTTTTTTGGGGATGCCGCATTGATGCAATCTTAAATCAGGACCGACGACGATCACCGATCGGCCGGAGTAATCGACTCTCTTACCCAAAAGGTTCTGTCTGAATCTGCCTTGCTTGCCTTTAAGGATGTCAGCTAAAGATTTCAAAAGTCGTTTGCCGCCGGTGGTGGCGGTGGTTACCTGTCCTTTTCTCATGCCGTTATCAATCAAAGCGTCCACCGCTTCCTGCAGCATTCTTTTTTCGTTCCTGACAATGACGTCTGGAGCGTGAATTTCCAAAAGGTATTTCAAGCGGTTGTTGCGGTTGATGACTCGGCGGTAAAGATCGTTCAAATCCGAAGAGGCGTACCTGCCTCCGTCCAATTGCACCATTGGCCTCAAATCTGGAGGTAAAACAGGCAAAACGGTCAAAAACATCCAAGCCGGTTCAATATGGGCCTTTTGCATCGCTCTTAAAACTCTTAATCTTCTTAAGAGTTTCCGGCGGATAATCGGCGAAGCTGCGGGAATTTCTGCCAGAAGATCTTTGATGATTTTTTTAGAATCAATTTCCTGGAATATTTTTCTTAAAGCTTCCGAGCCCGTCCCCGCTTCAAAAACCTCGCCGTATTTTAAAGAAAGATTGTGGTATTCCAGTTCGGAAATAACCTTTAAGGGTTTTAATCCCATCAACTCATCCTTAGCCCTGTCTCTGGCTTTCTTTAAATCAGTTTTTCCTCCCTTCGGGAGATGTCCCGCGGGGACAGATTTTTGATTTTGGCTTTTGGACTTGCTTTGATATTCTTTTTCCATTTCAGCTAACACGGCTTTTCTCGCGTCTTCCGAAACCTTAGTAATAATATAAGAAGCGAAATAAATCACTCTTTCCATCTGGCCCATCGGAATATCCAAAACCATGCCCATTCTTGAAGGAACTCCCCGCAAGAACCAGATATGAGAACAAGGCGCAGCCAAAATAATATGGCCCATTCTTTCCCGACGCACACCGGCTTTAGTAACTTCGACTCCGCACTTGTCGCAAACGATTCCTTTGTAGCGGATTTTGCGGTACTTGCCGCAATAGCATTCATAATCTTTGGTCGGCCCAAAAATCCGTTCGCAAAAAAGACCGTCTTTTTCCGATTTTTGAGTTCGGTAATTGATGGTTTCGGGCTTGGTCACCTCGCCGTGCGACCAGCTTAGAATATCTTCGGGCGACGCCAGTTTTATTCTGATGGATTCAAGGTCAATAACTCGCATAGTATCAAGAAACTTAGTTTCTTTCTTAGAAACTAAGTTTCTAAGTTATTCGTCTTTAATTATCTTTTCCTTCACCTCGACCGCCAATCCCAACGATTTAAGTTCGTTTACCAGCAAGTTAAATGACGCGGGCACTCCCGGATTTCTGATCTTATCTCCTTTTAGAATTGCCTCGTAGGTTGCCGCTCTGCCCGGCACATCATCAGATTTAATGGTCAACATTTCCTGCAACATGTAAGCTGCCCCGTATCCTTCCAAGGCCCAAACTTCCATTTCGCCGAAACGCTGCCCGCCGAATTGCGCCTTGCCGCCCAGCGGCTGCTGAGTGATTAAAGAGTAAGGCCCCGTGCTTCTCATATGAATCTTGTCTTCCACCATATGAATCAATTTCATCATGTAAATTTGGCCCACGGTGATTTTTTCAGGAAAAGCCAAACCTGTTCTGCCATCATATAAGATAATTTTCCCGTCTTCGGGAACTCCAGCGGCTTTCAATTCCGCTTTGATATCTTGTTCGGTGGCTCCTGACAGAGCCGGTGAAATCGCGTGATAACCTAATTTTTCTGCAGCAAATCCCAAATGAGTTTCCAAAATCTGCCCGATATTCATACGAGAAGCGACCGACAGAGGATTCACGATAATATCAATCGCCGTACCGTCAGCCATAAAGGGCATTTCTTCGGTCGGCAAAATCTTAGAAACGACTCCCTTGTTGCCATGCCGGCCGGCTAATTTATCGCCCGCATTGATTTTTCTTAATTGAGCCACCTCAACCTGAATTCTTTTAATAATACCCGGCTCCAATTTGTGTCCTAAGTCCCTTGAAAAAACTTTCACTCCCACGACTCTTCCCTTTTTGCCATGCTCCATGGCGAGTGAGCTGTCTTTTACTTCTCTCGCTTTTTCGCCGAAAATAGCCCGCAGCAATCTTTCTTCGGCAGTTAAATCTTGTTCTCCTTTAGGAGAAATTTTACCGACCAAAATATCGTTCGGCCCCACTTCCGCGCCGATTCTGACAACTCCCTCCTCATCCAAATCTTTTAATTTATCTTCGCCCACATTGGGGATATCGGAAGTTGTCTGTTCGGGCCCGAGTTTCGTTTCCCGAACATCACAGGTAAAGTTTTCCAAATGAATCGAAGTATAATAATCCTCCTTGACTAGCTTGTCGGAAATCACAACAGCATCTTCAAAATTTCTTCCCCGAAAAGGCATAAAAGCGACGAGAATGTTGCGGCCCAAAGCCAAATGTCCCCTGTCGATAGCTCCGCCGTCAGCCAAAATATCGCCCTTCTTCACGGTTTGACCACGTTCAACAATCGGCTTTTGGTGGAAACAAGTGTACTGGTTGGTCCTGATAAAAGTTTTTAAAGGATAATTGCGGCTGTTGACTTTAACGTGTTCTCCATCAACTTCGGTGACAGTGCCCGCTTCTTGGGCGATAACTTCCTGCCCCGAGTCCCGAGCCACTTTGGCTTCCGAACCCGTCAAAACAAAAGGCATCTGAGGTTTAATTAAAGGCACGGCCTGTCGTTGCATGTTCGAACCCATCAAGGCGCGGTTAGCATCATCGTTGCGTAAAAACGGCACCAATGAAGTACCCATAGAAATAAACTGTTCGGCCGCCACGTCGATAAAATCAATCTTGTCCCGATCAACAAGTCCCGGTTCCCCCTTGGTTCGGGCGGCGACTCTCGCCGGAATAATTTTGCCGTTGTCATCAATCGGCACTCCTCCATGAGCGATATTGTATTTCTCTTCTTCATAAGCGGACATGTAGCGAAGTTCTTTCGTCACTTTGCCTTTTGCCACTTTAAAGTAAGGAGTCTCGATAAAGCCGTAAGGATTAATGGTGGCGTAACCGGCTAAGTGCCCCACCAGTCCGATGTTTGGTCCTTCCGGAGTTTGGATCGGGCAAATTCTGCCGTAGTGCGAAGGCTGAACGTCCCTCACTTCAAAACCGGCTCTTTCTCTGGTTAAGCCGCCCGGACCCGTAGCTGACAATCTTCTTTTGTGTTCGAGTTCCGCTAAAGGATTTTCATTGTCCATGAACTGGGACATCTGGGAACTCGTAAAAAACTCTTTCACCACCGCCATCACCGGCCTGGGATTGATAAGCTGCCCCGGAGTCAAAGTGAAAACATCTAAAGTCGACATTCTGTCTTTAATAATTCTTTCCATTCTCATAATGCCCACCCTCATCCTATTCTGCATGAGCTCATTCAATCTTCTCACCCTTCTGTTGCCCAAATGATCAATTTCATCGGGCTTGGCTCCGGGCGTATTGTTGAGCCTGATGATTTCTCTGACGACAGCGATAATATCCTCAGGTTTCAAAACCCTGTCTTTAATAGTCACCTCCTCATCGGACTTGTTGACGTCAGACTTCAACAGTTTTGTTGAAGTTTGACGTCCATGGACTCTGCGAAGTTCGGGAAGTCTCTGCCAGGTTTTCCAGCGGCCGACTTTCGACAAGTCATATCTCTCGAAATTGAAAAACATATTGTTCACCAATTCTTGAGCGCTGTCCGAAGTGGCCAAGTCCCCCGGCCTTAATCGGCGATAAATTTCTACCACGGCCTCCGCTTGAGTTTTCGCCGTATCTTTTTCAAGGGTCGCCTGTAATTCTTTGTCAAAAGTTTCTACGCCAAAAGCCCGCAATAAAGTGGTGGCCGCCACTTTTCTCTTACGGTCGATTTTAACTCCGATAAAACCCGAGGGCTCTGACTCAAACTCAAGCCAGGCTCCCCTATTAGGAATAATCTTAGCGCCGAAATAATTCTTGCCGCCCGTAGTTTTGGCGGTAATAAAGGCTCCCGGCGATCTGATAAGCTGAGCGATGGCAACTCTTTCTACGCCGTTGACGACAAAAGTTCCCCGCTCGGTCATTAAGGGGAAATCAGCTAAAAACACTTCCTGTTCTTTAATTTCTTTAGTTTTGAGATTAATTAATTTGGCCTTAACCCTTAAAGAGACCTCGTAAGAGTCGTTGTTGATTTTCGCTTCCAGGTCGGTTTTGTATTTAGGATTATCCAGTTTAAAATCGGTAAACCAAAGTTCCATTTCCTTGCCGGTGTAATCCCTGATGGGAGACACTTCCAAGAAAAGTTCTTTTAAATCCTGCGCCCAAAACCTGTCCCAGGAATCTGTTTGAACTTTTAACAAATAAGGGAGGGGTAAAGAGACCTTTGATTTGCCGAAGTGTTTGAATTTCATAATGATAAATTCAACTTAAAAAAACCCTGAGGCCTTACTTTTTAGGGTTATTTTGTTTAATATGTTTTAGTCAGAAAAAGGGTCAAGCGAGTTTACTATGTGAAAAACGCAGATAATTCGATTATACTCGTCTTCAAAAATATGTCAAGCCACCAAGGGACTATCTGACAAATTCAATCTTAAGCTCTCTTTTAAGAGCGGCGGCGATTTTTCCCAAAGTATCAATTGAAAAATTTTGCTGGCCAGCCTCTATTCTAGCAACAACGCTTTGTGTGGTATCTAATTTCTCGGCCAGAGTTTTTTGGCTAAGTTTTTGTTTATTTCGTAACTGCAAAATTTGATAAGCGATTCCAAGACGCTGACCTTCTTCTTCGTAAGCATTCTTGAATGCCTTGTTTTTCATCTGATGAGCCAAATAATGCTCAAAAGACGGATAGACAATTTTTTTATATATCTTTTTCATATTTAATAATTTTTTTGTTTAGCTTATAATCTTCGAAATTATTTAGAGCTCTGGCAATCTCTTGTTTCGGAGTTTTAGGAGTCACCTTAAGAAAAGCGTGAAGAAGAATTATTCTCTTCCCTTCTACTGTTACATATAAAATCCTGTGTCTATTATGAGAAAATTCTATCCGTAATTCGCGAATACCCGAACGAATATAACGACTATATGGTTCATCAAGTCTCCCGCCTCGATTGCGAAGAAAAATTATATATGCTGTGATTTTTCCTCTATCTTTAATAGACGACTCCTGGATATATTCAAAAACTGGGATTCGTTTATTATAGCTACTCTGATAATAATAAACTTTGTATTCTTGATGATTCATTACTTAAAGCTGTACTCATGCTTAATATATAGCATATGTGCTATATACTTGTCAAGGCCTAAATCTATCTCAACTGGTTGATCTTGTTCTGAACGTCCTGGTTGCCGGGGTTCAACTCCAGCACTTTTTCAAATTCTTTGAGAGCCGAGGCTTTATTGCCTTGGACTGCGTAAGCTATGCCCAAGGAGTAATGAGCGTTAGAATAGTTCGGCGCCAGCACAATCACCTGCTGGAATTTCTCAATAGCTTTGGCTATCTGATTGCCGTTGAAGTATAAACGACCCAGCTGAAATGAAATCTCAGCGCTGAGAGGAAAACTTTGAGATAAGCTTTCCATTTTAACAATGGCTTCTGGGGCCTTGCCTGCTTTTTCTAAAAGCAAAGCATCTTGGATTAAAGCATCGGCGTAATCGGACTTCTTAGTTATGGCTAAAGCAAACTGCTCTTGAGCTTTATCATCCTCATTGGTCAAAGCATAAAGTTTCCCTAATTCAGTGTAAAGAACCGGGTTCGTCGGCTCTAAGGCAATAGCTTCGGTAAAAGACTTAATCCCCCAATCAATTGCGCCCGAAGCCACGCTTCTGATTTCCCGATAAACCACGCCCAAGGTTTCCCAAGTCGCCACTTGATTCTTACTCAAGTCGGTCGCGATTCTGGCCTGGTTGATGGAATTGGCCACCAGGCTTTGGATCTTGGTTGAATCCTGCTCCTGTTGAGGCTTTTGCATCTCCGTTAAAACTTCGCTCATATAGGCCCGGGCCAAAGTAGCCCGATACTGCGACAAACTGGGATTTAACCTGACGGCTTGCTCTAAATTAATCATCCTCTCGGCGTTTGAGGTGGCCATTTGGGCTTTGACATAATTCATATCGGCCAGATAAAACTTAACAGCGTAAAAGTAGGTTCCCAAAATAGCGACCCCGATAATAATGACCGCGGTTGAGAAAACCAAGCTTAATTCGGGAAATTCCTTGAAAGAAATCACTTTTTCTTTCATCGGCTTTTGCCAGGAAACCACCGAGAGAGCCAGCATCAACCAGAATAAAAATCCTAAAACAGTATTTTGATAATAGAAGAACTGACTGGCCAATAAAGCAATAAAAACCATTAACAAAGGCGAAGCGCCGCTCCCCTGCTGTATTATGAAATAACTCATGATCAGGAACAGGCTAATGACGCTAAGATACAAAAGAATGCCTAAAAATCCCATGGTGGCGAGAATTTCGGCCACGTAGCTTCCGGCCCGGTCAAACCTGATCTGCCACAGCCAGCTCTGATTGAAGGACAAGGATTTTTCTTTGGCAAAATCATAATGGAAAGTGCCGATGCCCGAGCCCAAAAATCCGCTTTTCGCATCGCTGGTCGCCGAATCAAAGCCAATCCCCCAAGAAGTTGTTTGATCTAAAACCTGCTCTCTGGGCAAGCCGGCCACGACAGTCTGCACATCAAAGGGAATTAAAACAGCGGCTACGACAATCAAGAAAATAGGTATTAAAAGACGATTAACATTTTCTCTGAAGATTCTTTTCCATAAGCTCAGGGCCACAAATAAGGTTAAGGTAACCAATAACACCAGCCAAGCGGAAGTGAAATCAACAAGCGCCATCAATCCCAAACTGGCTATTAATAATACCCATTGCAGAATATTCTTGCTCTTACCTTGATCGGTTCCGAACAGCATCAAACCGGTTAAAAGAGTAGTTAACACTGCTAAGAAAACACTGAATCCTTCCAATGAAGCTGAAGTGGAATTAAAGACGAGCTGCTTCATCACCATGGGCAGAAAAGCCAATTTGGCTAAAACTCCGAAAATGCCAAGGTAGGTCAATAAAACCGCTGTCAGTCCTGACCAGATAAATGTTTTAAGCAGGCTGGAGATGCGCTTAACCTCAAGGTTATTCGTCACCACAAAATACAAAATAACCAGACTCAAAAGCCCGATTAAACCGCCGGTAAACCGGCCGTAAAAGCCGAAGAGACTCGAGGTCTTATCAACCGAAAAGACGGCTGATAGAATCGCCACTGCTAAAAATCCCAAGATAAAAAGGTCTAAAGGCGTTCTTTTAAAACGGAGCTCCTTGTCCACCAAAGCCATTTTGGCCAGCCAGCAGAAAAAAGACAAAGAAACCAGAATAAATAATAAATACTGCTTATTGAATTCAAACGCCTCAAAACTGAAAGGCAGGAAAAAAAGCGGCACTAAAAACGCTAAGACGTACATATTAATATTGATAATGCGGCTGAAGATGTTGTCCATGTGTTTAGTTTTTACGTTAATTGTTATTATTAATTACGATACCAGAGCTAACTATATTATAACTGTTGTAAAAAGATTAATCAATAAGTTCTTGATTTTAAATGATGCTGGAGTAGTGGTTTAGGCGGTCAATGGAATTATCTGCTTTTAAAATAATACATATTGCGTCAACTCGATATGGCCCTTTCCAGCGCGCCTGATTAACATAACCCTGGGCGTTCAGCCAAAGTTTTCGCAACTTTTTTTTATTAAGCGAATCTTCGGGCGTGCCGAATAAGTCCCCTCTTTTAGTGCGTACCTCCACAATAACGAGAGTTTTATCTTTTTCTGCCACCAAATCAATCTCGGCATATTTTGTTTCGTAATTCTGTTCAAGAATTACATAGCCCTGTTTTTCCAGATATTCTTTGGCGATTGCTTCGCCGATTTTCCCGGTTTGTAAATTAAACTCCTTCATAGTGAGTGGTGCTCAATATATCGAGGGGTTAACCCTCGCTATAACTTTTTGATCGGTACTGCAACGCCTCGGCCATATGTTGAACTTCTATTCCCGGAGAGTCTGCCAAATCGGCAATGGTGCGCGCCACCTTGATCATTTTTAAATAAACTCGCGCCGACAACTGAAACTTCATAGCCGCTTGCTGTAAAATTTGCTCCACTTCTTTTGACAACGGACAGTATTTTTTAATATGGCTGTTTTTCATTTCGGCGTTGGTATGAATTAAATCTTCGGCAAATCTGGCTTGCTGAATTTTGCGGGCAAACATAACCCTTTCTTTAATTAATTTTGACGGCTCTAAAAACTCGGAGGCTTTTTGATTTTCGGCCAGCTCTTTAACATCAACCGGCGGAACATCAACGTGTAAATCAATTCTGTCCAGCAACGGCCCGGAAATTCTTTTTTGATATTTTTTAATTTGCTGGACAGAACAAACGCATGCTTTCTTCGGATGATTTAAATAACCGCACGGACACGGATTGGCTGACGCCACCAGCATAAACCGCGCCGGATATAAAACCCTTTCCTGGCTTCGGGAAATGGTCACAAACCCGTCTTCCAACGGCTGGCGCAAGGCCTCCAAAACAGAACGGGGAAATTCGTTGAATTCATCAAGAAACAACACGCCCCTGTGCGCCAAACTTATTTCTCCGGGGCGAGGCCTTGACCCGCCGCCAATCAAGCCAACCTGCGAGGCAGTATGATGAGGCGAACGGAATTGCCGCGCCACCAACAGCGCTCCGCCGGGAGGAATGACGCCGGCCACTGAATGAATTTTCGTCGCTTCTAAAGATTCCGCTTCATTTAAGGATGGCAAAATGCCGGGCAAGGCTCGAGCCAACATGGTTTTGCCCGCGCCGGGATTGCCCACTAATAAAATGTTATGTCCGCCGGCAGCCGCAATTTCCATAGCGCGCTTGGCCTGCTCTTGGCCCAAAACATCTTTCATATCAAACTCGATCAAATCATCGGACAATGTTTCTTTCACCGGCTGATAAATTAAAGGTAAAATACATTGTCTTTCTGCAAAATGCGCCAACAACTGCCTCAAATTTTCCACCGGATAAACATTAACACCCCTGACAATCGCCGCTTCGTTGGCCGAATCTTTCGGCACAAAAACATTTTTATATCCTTTTTCTTTGGCAAAAAGAGCTAAAAGCAAAGCGCCCTTAGTGTGCCGCAAGTCGCCCGAAAGCGAAAGCTCGCCGAAAAACAACGACTTTTCGGGAATCGGGCAATTTGTCAAAGCCGCTAAAATTCCCACGGCAATCGGCAAATCATAAGCCGAGCCCTCTTTGGGCACATCGGCCGGCGCCAGATTGACCGTGATTTTCTTTTGCGGAAATTCTATCCTTGAACTCAAAATTGCCGTTTTCACCCTCTCCCTGCTTTCCTGCACCTCTTTATCGGGCAAACCCACAATATCAAAAGCTGGCAATCCCCTGTTAGCCACATTAACTTCCACATCAACGCCTATTGTTTCTAAACCCCTGTTAGCTGCTGATTGAACTTTAATTAACATAATATTTATTGCCTTCTTGTTTAATTTGACCTTTTAATTGCATCATCGAAAGAATCGTCCCCATTTTAGCCGCCGGCAGGCCGAGATTGCGCGATATCATATCTATGCCCAACGCCTCTCTTTGCAATTGATTAATAATTTTTATTTCAAGCGAGGATTCTGGAATTCCTGAGTCGCGGGGTCCCTTTGGGTCAAGCGCGAAGGAAGAACGGAATCCGAGCGTATTATAATATTTTAAAATATCTTGAGCAGAACTTACGGCTTCTGCGCCTTCTTTAATTAATTGCATTATTCCTTTGCTGTTTTCGCTGGTTATGGGCCCCGGCACCACAAAAACTTTTCTTTTATATTTTTTGGCAAATTCAGCGGTGATTAGAGAGCCGCTTTTCTCGCCCGCCTCAATAATCAAAGCTGCTTTTGAAAGTCCGGCGACAATTCTGTTTCTTCTGGGATAAGTCCAGAGAACCGGCTGCGTACTTCCTTCGTATTCAGAAATAATCAGGCCTTTATTGTCTAAAATTTCTGCGTACAAGTCCTGCTGGTATTCGGGGTGGATTAAATCAATTCCGCAAGGCATCACGGCGATCGTCCGTCCACCAACCTGCAAGGCTGTTTTATGAGCTTCAGCGTCAACCCCATACATAAATCCGGAAACAATCGTTATTCCCGCCGCCGCCACCTCGCTCACAATTTTTTCCACCACCTGCTTGCCGTAAGTCGTCATATGACGCGAACCCACCACCGCCAAACAATTTTTCCCGCCAGAGGCGGGTCCGCCTTGGGCGGAAAAAATATCCGACCAATTACCTTTGTAGTAAAGTTGCTTGGGCGCATCCTTGCCGATTTCTTTCAGCAATTTCGGATAATTTTTATCTTGTATATTAATAATTTTTTCCATAAAACTAAACTAAGTTTAGTTTTGTTAATTATTCAAGGAATAAACGACCCGCCTCGTTATATTTTCTGTTTAATAGGACACTTCTGACAAATTCTTGATAAACAGCGGGGGTAGAAAAAATATCAGCCAATATCCCCTTATCAATAATCAATGAATTTCTTCTGCCTGAATATTCTTGATTCGTACTCCAGGGATATTCTTCGGCAAATTTAATAACCGCCTCGATATCCTTTATCCCATGTTCTTTTAACTCTGGCTCGATTAATTGCCCGGGATTAATAACGTTTATATATGCCACAAGATACTGTAAGTATATATCTTTTTCTACCGATGCCGCTTTAAATGTTCCCTGAAATAATCCGCCGACTCGTTCATATTTTTTGTTAAAATATTTCGTGTAGCCAACCCCCAATTTATGCATAAATCGTGAAATACCATTATCTTGAATCTCTTCTAATAATAGGTGGAAATGATTTGGCATTAAACAGTCGACCATAATCCGTATCAACGGCTTTCTTTCTTTTTGTCCGCTCGCTATAAACTCTTTCAATATTTTAAAATTCATTGATCCCTTTTCTTGTTCTAATTGATAAAGCAAATTTGCCGACCCTTCTTCGTCGTTAAATAAATACATCCCTTGAAGAAATCGCCATCTATCAGCGTCATCCTGGAAAATATCTCGTTTCTCTGTCCCTCTGTTGAAAACGTGGTATATGTTGCCTTTTGTAAATTTAATTTTCCTCATATCAAACTAAACTTAGTTTAGTTATAAATTCATCTTACGGGCGAGCGTAAACCCGTAAACGCTTTTAATCCCTCCTTTTTTTAAAATTTTAACACACTCATTCATAGTAGCTCCAGTAGTATAAACATCATCAACCAATAATACGCTGGACGGCACTTGAACTAAACTTAGTTTAGTTTGAAATTGGAAAACGTCTTTGACGTTCGACAAACGCTCCTGTGGGCCTAAGCCGACCTGCGATTGATTGTCTTTCATTTTTCCCAAAAGCCTTACCACCGGCCGGCCTATCTTATCCCCAACCCTTTGGGCGATTAATTCGGACTGATTAAATCCTCGCCGTCTCTCCTTCTTATTATACATCGGCACAAAGGTTATAATCATGTCTTTCGGAAGATTTAAATCTATCTTTTTAAAAACCGTTTCTACCAATTCGCCGACAATATCATAACAGCCATCATATTTTATTTTTAAAATTAACTTCTCCATCAATCCCTCGTATTCCCACACGCTCACGATATTTGGCAGTCCGATTTCCCCCAAAATTACGGGGGAAGTCGGACTGCCTAACATCGGGTCAACTTCGCTCAAAAACACTTCGCAGTCCTTACATATATATGTACCCTCCCGGCCGCAACCCAAGCACTTTTTGGGCATCAATAAGTCTATGATCCAGTCTTTTGTTTTTATCAGTTCTTTTAACATTTATTGGGGTGAAAGAGAGGGGGAATCGCCCTTGACACGCTTACTTAGTTTGCTATAATTTGAATATCAGTATGGCTACGAACATTACGAGCTAAAGCTGTGTGTCAAACAAGAAGGACTCTTTTCAAAGAGTTCTTTTTGTTTTAAAATTATCTTGTGGACCCGGGCCCGTAATGTATGTAGTAACATACTGTATTTGACACACAGCGAAGCGAGTGCAAGTCTCGCCGGGTCCATGTCAAAAGGTCTCCTAAATTGGGGGCTTTTTGATTTGCCGGCAGTATTAAGATGATAAATGTTTTTTCTCATGCCCTTGACACATCCGCTTGGTTTGTTATAATGATCGTACCGAGTGTTAACCACGGTACCATGATCCCTTCCAAAGGGAACCGGAAACAATTTCGAGATTATTCTCGAGATTGTTTTATTTTTGGTTAATTGTTAAAATTATTATTGCGGAGGTTCGGGGAGGCTGAAGTCAGACGGTTCTGACTGCCGCTTAACACTCGGTCGGTTCCTGATGAGGGGATGTGGTTCAACTCCACCGGCCTCCGCGTCAAAAAGTCTTGGTTATCAGCCAGGGCTTTTTGATTTACTGGCAGTATTAAAATGATAAAGTGAGGTTTTTGACATGGTTTTGGATGTCTTGCGCAACATGCAACATGCAAGTCTGACTTGCATAGCTCCCTTATGGGGTGGTGGTGGCGATCGGTTCGGTCGAGGTGGTAATAATCGGCTCAACAATCGGTTCGGTGGAAGTTACAATGGGTTCGGTTGAGGTGGTAAGAATCGGTTCTTCAATGAGGGGTGTCGGACTCCCATCACATACGCCACCTTCATCAATTATACCATCGCAGTTATTGTCTACTCCGTCGCAAATTTC
>ERZ1292629.1254-Hain-H43-01um-R1-1254-length-25570-cov-8_pt1 | contig 25570 bp, 29 predicted proteins | sample MGYA00564399_ERZ1292629 | MGnify/ENA primary metagenome ERZ1292629 (study PRJEB36523, sample SAMEA6512636) | groundwater metagenome | collected 2019-01-08 | study: AquaDiva: Metagenomics assemblies of 32 groundwater samples
GCAGAATGTCGGTCTCCAAAACCGATGATCGAGGTTCGAATCCTCGTGGACCCGCAATTCAGGATTTCGCAAGTGGACAGATGCCTCGCGGCGCGGAGCGCGGCGAGGGCAGAATTCCGTTCGAGCTATTTCTAAAATACACCGCAACATTTTCATCGAAGAACGATTCCTGCGAGCCGGTTGTGTAGCCGTGTTTCTACTGCGCATTTTTTGGTGTTGCTTTTTTTGTCAGTATGCGGTATATTGAAAACAATGAAAAAATATAAAGACGTCATAGTGGCAGTCGCGCTTATTGGAATTATTGTGGCGGCAATCGTTTTCGCCACAACCCCGAAAAAGGCCACGATAGACTCGGGTCAAACGGCGTCTCTAGGCAATATCTTGCAATCGGGAACCGCGAACGCTTGGATGAAAGGCAATCCAAGCGCACTCGTGATGCTTGTGGAATATAGCGATTTCCAATGTCCGGCGTGCGGTTCATATTACCCGATTGTAAAGCGGATAATGGCTGAATTCGGAGATCGGATAAACTTAACGTATCGCCATTTTCCACTTCGTCGAATCCACGAAAGCGCTGATCTTGCGGCGCGAGCGTCGGAAGCGGCGGGGAATCAGGGTAAATTCTGGGAGATGCACGACATGCTTTTCGAAAACCAGGCGAGATGGACGTTCATTCCTATGGCCGCTGGAACTGCTATCGAAGGCTACGCGAAATCGCTTGGGCTCGATATCGATGCGTTCAAAAAAGATCTGAATTCAAAAGAAACGCGCGATAAGGTTGAAAAAGATTACCAAAGCGGAGTTACTGCGGGAGTCGGCCACACTCCGACGTTTTTTATAAACGGGAAAGAAATGCCAAACCCGCGCAGTTATGACGAATTTAAAAATACAATCAATCAAGCGCTGGGGCCCCAATCATAAACGGATAGCTCTTGTTTTTCTGATTCTCGCGCTGTTTGGATTTATGGATGCGACGTATTTGACGATAGCGCATTACCGCGGCGGCATTGTGCCGTGTTCGGATATAGGCGATTGCGAAAAGGTTCTTACTAGTGAGTTTTCGACGGTGGTAGGACTTCCAGTCGCGTTTTTCGGATCGCTATATTACTTTTTCATATTCCTTTCCGCGTTCCTGTCTATGACAAGAAAAGACGAGCGGTTTCTTCTTGCGGTTTCCGCGCTCATTTTTCTCGGGTTTCTGGCTTCGCTGTGGCTTGTATATCTGCAACTTTTTCTGATACGCGCGATTTGTCTTTATTGCATGTTTTCGGCGGCTATTACGGCGATATTGTTTATTTGCGCGATTTCGTTTACTGTTGTAATTTGGAAGGAGAAAAATCGCGCTATGGCTAGATCAGAGGAAAATATAGAGGATACGGCAAATTCGATATGATATACTAAATACATTATTCCGAAACCATGAAATCAGCTCTAACAATCTTTTTAATATTCAGTTTTCTTGGCATAGCTGTTTTCGGTTTTTTTGCAATGAATCACGGCGATCATGGCCATGGATGCATTGCGGCTATGGCACAAGGAAGCGATTGCGCGGACAAGGAAAACACCTTTTCTTACGTAACTTTTCATTTGGACAGCTTCAGGAATTTCTTTACCGCGGTTTTTGGAGACAACACCGGAAGTCTGCTGTTGCTTTTTTCGTTCCTTCTCATATGCGGAGCCGCGATCGCGCACCGTTTTCGACTCAATTCCCTTGCTAATAAGTTTTCTAGTCAATTCGCAGAACCTTCCGCTCATCCATTCGAGCGACAGCTTATTCGCTGGCTCGCGTTACTCGAAAATAGTCCAAGCGCGCTCTAGTGGCACCATAAGGGAGAGCTTTTAGTCGAAGTTCTTTCTTTGTGTGCCCTTTCTGTCCCTTTTAAGGGATATTTTGCATTTCATTTATACTCTCATGAAAAATAAAAACATTATTGTCGTATCACTGCTGATAATTCTCGTTGTAGGTTTGATCCTGTGGGGGAAATTAGGATCGGCGCGTCCTGCGGATTCCGCGGCTATTGCAACGGGTAGTACGTCGGCAACGTTCGCCGATTCAATTCCTGCCTATGATTTCGGATCCGTATCTATGGCGAGGGGGAATGTCGAGCATGAATTTGCGATCACGAATACAACTGAGGCAGATTTTACAGTCACCAAGGCCGAAACATCGTGTATGTGTACGAATGTTGTGCTTCGGCTTCCTGATGGGAAAGAAATAGGGCCGTTTGGTATGCCTGGTCATGGATTTGCTCAAGCGATCAACGCTGTCATAGGCGCCGGAGAAAAGCTTATAGCCCGCGTGATATTCGATCCTGCGGCTCACGGCCCCGCGGGCATAGGACAAATTGAGCGCGCCGTAATGCTTGCTACGAATAAAGGTCCGATCATGATTCAATTTCGCGCCAAAGTCACGCCATGAAAAACTTCTTGAAAAACAAATTCGCTTGGCTCTGTTTGGCCGCCGTTCTGGTATTCGGGCTCGCGATATTTTTTAGTTCTCAATCAAGCGCGCCGTTCCTCTGGAAGATATCGAGCGGAGGCGCGTGGTTCCTTCCGCTACTCGTCGTTGCGGCGATAGCCGACAGCATTAATCCATGCGCTTTCTCCATCCTGATCCTCACTGTCGCATTTCTTATAAGTATTGGAAAGCTGCGATCCGGGATATTGAAGATTGGCGGAGCGTATATTTTTGGGATTTTGGCGGTCTATATCTTGATAGGTCTCGGGATTCTCCAGGCTCTCCATCTATTCAACACGCCGCACTTCATGGCGAAAGTTGGCGCGATGCTGCTTATTGCGCTCGGCGGTATAAACATCATCAACGAGTTTTTCCCAAGATTTCCGATCAAGTTACGGATACCGCAAGCGGCCCACGGAAAAATGGCTGCGCTTATGGAGAAAGCATCGGTGCCGACGGCGTTTATTCTTGGAGGACTTGTGGGCCTCTGCGAATTTCCCTGTACCGGAGGGCCATACCTCATGGTGCTCGGTTTCTTGCATGATAACGCAACGTTCATCTCCGGGCTTGGCTATCTGGTCCTCTATAATCTGATCTTTGTTCTTCCGCTCGTGATCATTCTCTTTATAGCGAGCGATAAAGAGCTCTTGGGAAAAGTACAGGAATGGAAAAAGGCCGAAACGAAGAATATGCGGCTCTGGGGAGGCATTGCTATGGTGCTCTTGGGCGCTCTAATCTTTATTCTTTAATTTCTCAAATGACTACCAAAAAACAACTTACCCCGCGCGATCCAGAAGGGATTCAGGCCGGGTACGAGACACTCATTAGGAAAATTGAGCAAATGAAGTCCTCTGGCGCGATTGATCTTTCAACCGAAGAGGATTTGAGCATTGCGGTTATGAATCTCATCAGTCTTGAAGAACACTTCTTTTTCACGGCGGAGAAAACCGGAAAACCGGAATACTTCGACTTATTAAACGAGGTGCGCCTAGTGCGCAAGGCGCTTCTTGGCCGAATGATTGATCGGCATGAGGGCGAAACGTGGTGTATTTCGAAACATCTGCTCGCGACCGCCATGCGGCTCATCGAGGTTGGCACGAAACTCAAAGCTGACGGCGATGAAACGAAAGCCAAAGAGACGTTCGATTATGCGTACCGGATTTATTCGCTCTTTTGGGGGCTGCGCCTGAAGCTTATAGACACGAAAAATCTCAAAAAGGTCGCCGCTGACGAGAAACCCTGGACGCTCAAAGATATCGTAAATAAATTAGTTGATTGTTGCGATGAATAAAACGTTAATTTCGGTTGTGGCGCTTCTCGCGGTTGCCGCCTTCGGTTTCTGGTTTCTTTTCTCGCCAGGCCCAGCGGATGGCAGGTACGATGCTTTCGCGCAATGTCTTGCATCGAAGGGAATCACTATGTACGGTGCGGACTGGTGCCCGCATTGCCAGAATGAGAAGAAAGCGTTCGGCAGTTCATTCAAATTTGTGCCGTATGTAGAATGCCCAAGCGATCCGCAAAAATGCTTGGCGGCCGGCATAAACGGTTATCCGACGTGGATGTTTCCTGACCCGCCAGCCGCGACTTCGTCTGGCGCCGTCGGGCTCGGTTGGAAAAAACTTGAAGGGGAGCAGGGACTCGAAAAATTGTCGCAAGAAAGCGGCTGTACTTTGCAAAACGAAAAAATTAATCCTTCGACAGGCTCAGGATTATAGTGAGCCATTCGGTACTGGGCTCATGGCCAATGGGCTTGTCGAATCATAAACTTCAAAACTATGGAAAACGAAACGCAAGATAAAATACTCGAAAACATCCCGCAGGTTGAACGAGTCAAAAAGGATTATACGCTTCCGGCGAGCATACTTATCTCCGCGGTAATTCTTGCCGGCGCGTGGACATACACAGCCTGGCTCAAAGTTTCTAATGTTACGCAAGAAGCAAAAATTGCTTCGCCGTCTGCAAGAACACAAGTCTCCGAGCTTGAAGAAAAAGTGTTGCCACCTGAAGGCGTTGTCTTGCCGGTTACGTTGGGCGATCTGGGCAAAAAGCTAGTAAGCGTAGGCGCGATTGACGCCGACAGATTTAAAGCCATATATAACCAACGAGGCGCATTCACAGATGAATACAAAGTTCTGCTTCTTGGGCAAAACGACGGCAAGCTTAGAATGACAGCCAATAACGCGGGGTATTTATTGAATCTATTTTGGGCGCTCGGACTAGCAAATAATAATCCAATTTTGGATTCCGGCGAAATGAAAAATCCGGCATACGGCGGAGCGCAGAACTTCGCCTCGACTGCGGGATGGACAATTGCAAATGGGGATCCGATGAATCACTACAGTCGCCACATGCTCTTTGTCCTGCGAGAGGACGAGCAAGCCCTTGTTGAAAAAGTATCGAGAGGCATTTACAGGCCGTGTTGCGGAAATTCTACGCATTTTCCGGACTGCAATCACGGAATGGCTATGCTTGGACTTCTCGAACTGATGGCTTCGCAGGGTGTAAGCGAGCAAGATATGTGGAAAGCGGCGCTAGCGGTGAATTCCTACTGGTTCCCGGATACGTACCTCACCATAGCAACCTATATGAAAAATAATGGGATTGATTGGAAAATTGTGGACCCCCAGGAAATTCTCGGAATCAATTATTCCAGCGCGCAAGGATATGCAAGGGTTGCTTCTCAGGTTGTACAGCCGCAGCAACAGCGAGGCGGAAATGGGTGTGGTGTCGACACCGGAAACACTGTCGTTCCGCAACGGCAACAAGGCGGATGTGGAATATAAATTAACTCCGAAATAATAATGAAAGAAAAATTAAGAAATCTCATGCAAAATATCAAATCGCGACAAACATGGGCAATCGCGATAGTAGCCGCCTCAGTTTTGACGGTTGCTGTTGTCGGAGTTTTTATTTTCTATTCGGTAAGCAAAGGCGATTCCAGAAACATAGAGAACGATAGATCTCTCGGCAATAATAATTCAAACGATGGCAATCTGGTTGTCGGCGTGGTTGGAAAAGAAAATTCTTCAATTATTGGAAATATTGCGTCAAACAATTCGTGGCCCGGTGAAATTATTTCACTTGATAATCTTCAAGTGCAGCCCGATCGCGAGGGAACTATCTTGCAGTGGTATGTGCGCATAGGAGAACGCGTGTACGCTGGTCAAGTTATCGGAAAACTTTCGCGGCCTCCGCAAACGCCGGAGATGATAAGCATGCTATCAGAAAAGTTCGAAGATCTATCAAGCGCGCGCGCGAGTATAGCGGCTTTGCGCACCTATGCGGCAAAGCGTATTTTGCAGCTTCAACAGCTTCGCGCGGACACGGAAAACTCAAATAAGCAGAAGATGGACTTGCTTGGATCAACCGCACCGGTTAGTGAGAACTTTCTGTTGTCTTCTATCGAATCAAAAAAGAAGTTGGCGCAGGTGATTCTTCGCGGATCCATCATAGATACTTTCCCTATGATGTATGGCCAGACCAGAATTCCGCCGCTCGAGTTAATTTATAGCATCCAGCCCAAGCCCATGTTTGGGGCCATAGATTCAAGCTTGCGCAATACGCTCTCGGGTGTTCTCTCTGATGCATTATCCGATTTAAAAGATGAAAATGCGGTACCCGAAAAGTCCGGACTTCTCTACTTTGACACCGCAATTAAGCTTGCGAATGCGTCGGTTGCAGATCCCGAGACACTATCCGAGGAAAGTTTGGAATCACTCAAAAAGATGCTGATTGAGGATCAATCTGAGTTTATCGAAGTGCTCGGCGAAATTAAAAACATGGAATTCGAAAGAGCCGACATTCAAAGAGAATCCATTGACACATTGGCTGAAATTGACGCGATGATTGCTGAATTGGAAAAAGAACTTGCGATGTCGGAAGGAGAAGTTATTGCAAAAGAAAAAGCATATGAGAGCGTTAAGGGTTCAATCACCGGCGGCTATTCGATAGTGGCGCCAAACGGCGGTGTCGTGTCGAGTATCATGAAAAAACCGGGAGAATTTGTTGGCCCGGGCATGCCAGTAGCCATTGTGACTGCGGGGGGTAATGATAATAAATTAATAAGAATGCGTATACCGAACAATATACAGAAACCGAAAACAGGAGAATTGCTTTCGATTATTCGTCCCGGGTTTAGAACAGATGTGCAAAAAGCGCGGCTTATCGGCGTAGGCAGTTCTCTTGATAATGACGGATCATATATGGCTGACGCTGTATTTACGGAATTAACAGAATGGCCGATAGGAATTTCGGTCAGAGTGCTCGCTTCTCTTAATTCCTCGGCTGTATTTATTAAACATTCATCGGTTATCTGGAAAGAAGGAGGTATGCCAAGCGTATGGGCCGTATCAGAAGCAGATAGAGTCTTTACAAAAAAGATAACCATCGGCCGCATCCTCGGCGATTCGATTGAAGTGTACGAAGGACTTAAAAATGGCGATCGCTACATTATAAACCCCACGCAAAATATCCGCGAGGATATGTTGCTTGGCGACGCCATAAAAACCACTGTGTCGAAAGACGGCGAAGCGACGCTGCCTGATAAGTCTGGCGGGCATGAAAACATGCCGGGAATGTAAATCTATCTTGTATGTTTAACAAAATAATTTCTTGGTCTCTTGGAAACAAAATTATCGTGCTTGTCATAGCCGGGATTATGACGATAGCGGGCTTGTGGAGTATTGCTACGATGAAAGTGGATATTCTTCCAGATATCAACAAGCCGACTGTTACAGTGTTTGCGGAAAGCCCTGGCATGGCAGCTGAGGAAGTCGAGAAACTCATTCTCAACCCGATTGAATCTGCTATTGCGGGAGCTCCCGGAGTTGAGCGCATACGAAGCAATGCATCGTTTGCGCAAGCAACGATTAATATGGAGTTTGCTTGGGGGAGCGACACGTTGCGTAATAGGCAGATAGTGCAAGAACGCTTGGCGCAAGCAGTGTTGCCGCAAGGGGTAAGGCCAACTCTCGGTCCGTCAACATCGCTCCTCGGAGAGATTGCATGGATCGGGATAACATCGTCTAATTCAAAGATTTCCCCGATGGAACTTCGAACACTTGCGGATTGGACGATCCGTCCTGCGTTGATCAAAACGCCGGGAGTTGCAAATGTGCTTATAATGGGCGGCGATGTCCGCGAGTGGCAGATAAATATAAATGCCGAACGGATGCGTCGCTACGGGGTAATGATTGATGATGTCCGAAAAAATGTAGAAAATACGCTTACGAACAAAAGCGGGGGTATTCTTACCGAAGATGAAAAAGAATATGTTATTCGTATACTTGCCGCGCCAAACGGGGCCTCCGAATTGCAAGATATTTCTATCGGGCGCAATAGCATGGACGGTCGTCCGCTAAGGCTTGGCGATATCGCGTCGGTTGTGGAGGGAGCGAGTATTATTCGTGGGAGCGGAGCAATTGATGGAATGGCCGGTGTTATCATGCGGATTATAAGACAGCCAGATGCGCAGACTCTTACTGTTACTGATGATATAAATGCAGCATTCAACTCGCTTAGAGCCAGTCTTCCTGACGGAGTTGAATTCCATTCGAATCTTTTTCGGCAGGAAAATTTCATTCGCGCTGGGCTGAAAAATGTGGAACGAGCGCTTCTTGACGGCACCGTCCTCGTCATTTTAGTTCTTATCATCTTCCTTATGAATATGAGAACGACGATGATAACACTCACAGCAATTCCTTTGTCTATTCTTGCAACGGCGATTGTATTCAGGTTTTTCGGTTTTTCTGTAAATGTGATGACATTGGGCGGTATTGCGGTCGCGGTGGGAGAACTTGTTGATGATGCAATTGTTGGCGTTGAGAATGTTTTCCGCCGCTTGCGTCTGAGGTTGCTTTCTGGCAAGAAAGAGAATCGCGAAAACGTTATTTTATCCGCTTCAACGGAAGTTCGTAATTCAATAGTGTACGCGACAATACTTGTTGCGGTGGTATTTCTACCAATATTCTTCATGCCTGGAATCGAGGGGCGATTGCTTATCGCTCTTGGGTCCGCATACCTCGTGTCTCTTTTTGCGTCTATGATCGTGTCACTTACCGTAACGCCGGTTCTGTCTGCTCTGCTGCTCAGCGACAAATCATTAGCTGGTCATGAAAAAGAAACCAGAGTTGTGCAAAAAATCAAAGAGCGCATAACACCTTGGATTTATTGGTGTATTGCCAATGTAAAAAAAATAGGCAGCGTTACGGTCGCTGCGCTATTTATCACTGCTGGGATGTATTTCTTTGCGGGCAATGAAGGAATTCCTCCGTTCAATGAAGGATCCATGGTGGCTATGGTTTTCTTGCCGCCGGGCACGGCGCTCTCCACAACAAATGAATACATGATAAAACTTGAGAACGCCATCCTTCAAGTTAAAGGCGTGCGGCAAGTAAGCAACATTGCGGGACGAGCATTGGCTGATCCTCATGGAGGCAGTGCGAATTCAAGCGAAGTTCAAATTGCGCTTAAACCAGGATTTGAGGGCGAGCGCGATCGAATTTTCAAAGATATTCAGGCGGTGCTTGATCGGTTTAGCGGCGCGGATTTTAGTTTGGGGCAACCGATTACGCATCGTGTAGAGATGTTGCTCTCGGGAGTGCGATCGCCAATTGTGGTTAAGGTATTTGGCGATGATCCGGAGAATATGAATCGCGCGGCCAAGCAAGTGCTCTCCGAACTTGAAAAGCGAGAAGGAATTGAAAATACGCGTATTCAGCAAAACACCGTTGTTCCGGAATTTCGTATCTATGTTGATCGAAATCGATTGGCTGAATATGGCTTGTCACCGAGCGAGGTCGTTAGCGATCTTGAAATGGGTATTATGGGAGATACTATAGGGCAAGTACGTCTCGGTCCCGCCTCAGTCAATGTCGTTTCGCGATATGACGCGGAGTCAAAAGGTACTATGGCATCTTTGCGGGACTTATCGCTTCCTTTTATGGGAGTGGAATCTCTGGGGTCAGTGGGGGATATTCTGGTTGAGGGTGGTCAAAACAGTCTTGACCACGAAGGGGGAAAACGCGTACTTGTGGTATCCGCCAACTATCAGGGTTCTGATGTGGTTGGAGCTGTTGGCGGAGCAAAAACCGCGCTTGAATCGCAAAAACTCCCTACCGGAGTAACTCTTTCTTTTGAGGGAAATTATAAAAGCCAAAAAGAAAATTCACGACGGTTAGCATTGGTATTTATTATTGGGGTGATCATGATTTTCGGCGTACTGTATCATGCATTTAAGTCGGTTCCGGTCGTGCTCTTGGCGATGACAAACATCCCGACAGTTTTAATTGGCGGAATGGTAGGCGTATGGCTGACCGGCGGATCGGTGAATCTCGCGCACCTTGTCGGGTTCATTTCGCTCGCGGGGATTGTGTCTCGAAATGGAATTTTGCTAATCGGCCGCAGTTTAACGCTCGTGCAAAAAGAAAGATTGCCATTCGCACCGGAGACTATCGTAAAAGCAACGCTTGATCGCGTGGTGCCGGTACTCATGACATCGCTCGTGGCGGCGCTTGCGCTTATTCCGCTTATTATTTCAGGGGGCGATCCGGGAAAGGAAATGCTAAATCCGTTGGCAGTCGTGATATTCGGAGGGCTCGTCTCTTCAACGATCATTTCATTGTTTTTAACGCCTGCTTTATTCTATCGTTTCGGCAAAAAGGCCGCCTTAAAAGTTATAGAAGTTGAATCTGGATTCTAAAATCATGATCCACGTTAATATTGGGCGCGCACCGCCAAAGCTAGGAAAAGAAACTACCAGTTTGACGAGCTCGGATTGCAGGTATAAATCAAAAAAGTAACAAAGTTAGATAAAATAAATATGAAAACACAAACATTAATTATCGGAATAGTAATCGCTCTAGTTATAGGCGTAGGAGTAGGATATTCATTTGGAAAAAGCGCGAATGATAACGGAGATAAAACACAGGAGTTGCAAGATTCGATCACCATGATGAATGAGCAATCGGCAAGCATACGAAAGATGGCGGATATGATGAAGTCAGGCGGCGCAGCAATGCAGGAAATGGGAATGAAATACAAAGATGATGCGGCGGTGTCTTATGGAAAAGACCTGAAAACGATCGGGGAAAAATATATGAAAGAGGATGCGGAAGCGTCAGGGGGTAGCGGATATATGAGAGATATGATGGGACATTAAGAAGGATAAATTTAACTCCATGAAGGCTCCCTAGCGGAGTGCTTAGAAATATAGGTTATCCACAGGCGCCGTATTGACAAATAGGGGATAGGGGTATAGAGTATACGCAAAGGTCGACGTTAAACCGTAACTATACTCATAAAAAGATGGTAGATCAAAAGCTAAAAAAGCGCGCAACTCATCGGGCAAAAATCCTTCGTGGTCAGTTTGATGGACTTATTAAGGCTATCGAGAAAGAGGAGTATTGCCCAATTCTCTTGGAGCAGTCGCTCTCCATTCAAATGTCTCTCAAAAGCCTTAATGCCTTTCTCCTCGAAAATCATCTTCGGTCGCATGTGAAGCACCAAATGCAACACAAGGGAGGTGACGAGAAAGCGGTCAAAGAATTAATCAAGATTTATAACTTGTCGAATAAGTAATTCACATGTCTACTAACATCACCAAGAAACTAAATAAAGCTGGAATGCATATCGAGCCAGGGACAAAAGCTTTAGACGTAGTGTGCGGCATGGAGCTTGATCCATCGCATGCAAAACTTCATGCAGAGTATCGGGGAGAAGTCTATTATTTTTGTTCAAAAACCTGCAAGGATCACTTCGTCAATGATCCTAAAAAATACGTCGGTTAATTAATTCAAAACATATGGAACAACTATCACTAAAAAAGTACGGCTGGAAATGCGTTCTTGGGGCTGAAATAGTATACGTTCTTTGTGTATTAGGCGGATTTCTTCCGCTTCGTAGCGCGCAGGGCATCGAACTTCATCACAGATTCTTTGAGACTTTGCCTGGTTTTACGTGGATCAATTTCGGCAGTTTCATGTTCGGCGCGGTCTACGCGTTTGTCTTTGCTTGGATTTTCGCCTCGTACTTCGTTTGGATGCATAATTCAAGTTTGGAGAGAAAATAAAAACCATGAATAATCACGATTCCAAAATGATGTGGCTCATGATGCTTTTCTGCGCCTTTCCCTTGGTAATTCTGCTGTTCGGCAAAGACGCAGTAGGAGAGTATGGATGGTTCGCCATCTTAGTAATTGGGGCGCTCGTCATAGGTCATTTCTGGCTCATGCGCAAAGGACATAACAATAATTCATCATCAGAAGATCAAAAAAATGCCGACAGTCGAACGCATGAACGCAATAAACATTCTTGCCACTAATTTTTATGCTTTATATCGATCCGGTTTGCAAAAAGAAACTTAGGAGGAAAGAGAAATACGCCATTTTAAAATTTGGCGGCAATGTTTATCACCTCTGCTGCAAAACATGCAAAGAGGAATTTCAGAAAAGTCAGATTCAATACATTCTTGATGGAAAATTGCGCGCAGAGCGGAATAATAAAGAAAAATAATCCTTCGACGCAATCAAAATTATGGTGAATCTATCGAACTATACTTATGCAAAATAGCATCGCAAAATCTATGCTGTATGGAATACTCGCAACCATGATTTTGCTTGGAATTTATTTTACGGTGCTTTCTTTGGTATCTGGCTGGAATTTTGCTCAAGATCAATTTTCCGTTTTTTGGTATTTCATTGTAAGTCTTGCTCTCGGCTTCGGTGTTCAGATCGGGTTGTATACGTATATAAGAGGTTTCATTAAAGGAAAGCGCGGCGAAGGCAAGGTTTTGAAAGTAACCGGCACAACGTCAACCGCGGCGATGATTTCTTGCTGTACTCATTACCTTGCAAATCTTATTCCAGTTCTTGGGACTGTCGGCATTGTGACATTTGCCGCGCAGTATCAGGTTGAACTTTTCTGGGTAGGCCTTTTGTTTAATTTCGGCGGCATTTTCTATATATCGAACAGAATCATTAAACTTAAACAAACATGAAATACTTGCTTTACGCAATTATTGGTTTAGTCGCTTTCGCTTTATTCTATCTTGGAATTGTTAACCGTGAGCAACCAAAATCAACCAGTAATCAACTAGCAAAACAATCGGCAAACACGGCACATAGTAATTGGCAGACTCAAACTAATGATCAACCGCCGGTAACGGTCAGAGTAACTCCGGTCGAGTTAGGCAAAGACACGAAAACATGGAAATTCCAAGTAGTCTTTGATACCCATTCTGGAAACTTAGACGATGATTTGCTTACTGTGGTAGATTTAATTGATGATAAAAGCAATACATATCGTCCGCTCGCCTGGGAAGGGCAGGAAACTGGCGGTCATCACCGCGAAGGAGTATTGGTATTTGAAGCGGTAAATCCTATTCCCTCTTATGTAGAACTAAAGATTAAAGATGCTGGCGGCGTTCCGGAACGGTCATTTACGTGGAACTTATAATAAATTGTATGAATATTCATAATCACAATTTAAATAAAGGTGCTAAGGTGTATACCTGCCCGATGCATCCGGAGATTGTTTCGGAAAAATCTGGGCTGTGTCCGGAATGCGGAATGAATTTAGTGCCAGCAAGCCCAAAAACAAAAGTATCTGGCCATGAAGAACACGACAAACACGCCGGGCACTCCACGAACATTTTCAAAGCGAAATTTTGGACGAGCCTGGCGCTGTCCATACCCATAGTCGCGTATTCCGATATCGCTCAGAAGCTTATCAATTACCAAGCCCCGGCGTTTCCCGGTTCCGTATACGTGCCGTTTGTATTGGCATCAGTCATTTTCTTTTATGGCGGATCCGTATTTATCACTTCCGCCTACAGAGAACTAAAAGCAAAACTTCCCGGCATGATGACGCTGATCGCATTAGCGATTTCGGTTGCATATCTTTATAGTGTCGCGGTAATTTTCCTCGGCGGCAAAGATACTTTGTTTTGGGAACTTGCCACGCTGATCACTATCATGCTACTTGGGCACTGGCTGGAAATGCGAGCTGTCTCCGGCGCCCAGAGCGCTCTCAAAGAACTTTCAAAATTGTTGCCGGATCAGGCGGAAGTAATCAGAAACGGGAAAACGGAAATCATTCCGCTCTCGGAACTAAGAAAAGATGATATTGTTCTGGTGAAGCCTGGAGGCAGAATTCCGGCCGACGGAATAGTTAGAGAGGGAATCTCGGATGTTAACGAATCCGTAGCCACGGGTGAGTCAAAACCGGTGTCCAAAAAAGAAAACAGCGCGGTTATAGCCGGCACAACAAATGGCGACGGTTCGCTCAAAGTGCTGGTAACAAAGATTGGCAGCGAAACCTTTTTGGCCGGCGTCATGCGGCTTGTCGCCGAAGCCCAGAGTTCGAAATCGCGGCTTCAAATACTTTCAGATAGAGCCGCGTATTATCTTACGATAATTGCCGTGGTAACCGGCGGGATCACGCTTGCAACGTGGCTTGTATTATCTGATGCTGCGTTTGCTATAAACCGAATGGTGGCGGTTCTTGTCATCGCTTGCCCGCACGCTCTGGGCCTCGCGATTCCGCTTGTCGCATCAATCTCAACGACGAAAGCGGCTAGGAATGGTTTTTTGATAAAACAGCGTCTTGCCCTTGAGGCGGCACGCAATATAGACATTGTTCTGTTTGATAAAACGGGGACATTGACTCGCGGGGAATTCGGCATTGACCGAATCGTTCCTAATGTCCCGTGGAGTGAGACGGACGTATTGCAATATGCCGCTTCTGCGAACAACCACTCTGAACATCCGCTTGCGAAGGCGATGGTAGATGAAGCCAAAAAGAGAAACATCAAAATTCTGGAAACAAAAAATTTTCAGAGGATTCCTGGGAAGGGCGTGAAGGTGGAAATTGGCGGAGCGGAAGTGTTTGTCGGCAGCGTATCGCTTGCGGAGGAGCGTAGATTGGCTCCTGCCGGCAGAATAAAAGCGGAGACCGATACGCTTGCGGGGCAGGGGAAGACTATAATCGTTGTCATAAAGGATGGTGAAACAATCGGTGCGATGGCGCTCGCCGACGTTATTCGCGAAGAATCACGCGAGGCGATTAAAACTCTGCGCGACATGGGCGTGAAGACCGCAATGATCACGGGAGATGCCGAGGACGTGGCAAAATGGGTCGCCGGAGAACTGAAGATTGATGAATATTTTGCAAAAGTACTGCCGCACGAAAAGTCCGAAAAGGTGAAAATCCTCCAATCCAAAAGGCAAAAAGTTGCGATGGTAGGCGATGGCGTGAATGACGCGCCAGCGCTTACGCAGGCGGATCTAGGCATCGCCATTGGGGCAGGAACAAATGTCGCCATTGAATCCGCGGGGATCATTTTAGTTCGAAACGATCCTCGTGATATCGCAAAGATAATCAGTCTTTCAAGGATTACGTATGCGAAGATGATTCAAAATCTTTTCTGGGCGACTGGGTATAACATCGTGGCAATTCCCATGGCAGCCGGAGCGTTGGCATTCAAAGGCATTTTTCTCCAGCCTGCGCTCGCCGCAGTTTTAATGTCGCTTTCGACGGTTATTGTTGCGGTAAATGCGGTATTATTAAGAGCGAAGAAATTGTAAGACTGCCATGAGAAAAATTAAAAACTTCGAAGAATTGGCTCTGACGGATGCTCGTCGAGCGGCGCTTGAAATTGCCGAGGCGGGGCTGGAAGCGATCGACACGGAACGCGTGATACGGGAAACAGTTTCTCTTTCCGGCGATACGCTTGTAATCGACGGAGAACGAATTCCGCTTAAAAGCGTTGGTCGAATCATTGTAGCCGGCGTCGGTAAATGCGCCGCTCGAGCGGCGGCGGAACTCGAAAATATTCTTGGCGACCGGATTTCCGGCGGTTTATTGATCGCAATCGGCGATATCCCGCCTCTTATGAAAATCAAGAGTTTCCGCGGAACCCATCCATTCCCTTCCGAAAAAAATATGGAGGCAACAATAGCTCTTCTCAAATTCCTCTCTGGCCTAGAAGAAAATGATCTCGTGATTTTTCTTGTAACCGGCGGCGGTTCAACGCTCCTGTGCCTGCCCGAAGACGGCAATTGGCAGCGCGAGTCCCTCATCTTGGGTACATTCGTGAATTCCGGCGCGCCGATTCAGGATGTAAACATAGTGCGAAAACATATGTCGCGCGCCCGCGGCGGGTTTCTGGCTCAAGCGATGTATCCGGCGCGGGTGGTTTCACTCATTTTCAGCGACGTGCCGGGAAGTGATGACATAGGATTCGTCGCATCCGGCCCAACCGTAAAGGATTTAACTTCAATTGAAGACGCGCAGGAAGTTCTCGACAAATACAAGATACTCGCGGCGTGCAATGTGGATGGGTGCGGGCTACTTGAGACGCCGAAGGACGACAGATATTTCAAGCGGACAAAAAACATCATTGTTGTCTCGAATAAAACCGCGCTTGCCGCAATGAAGCGCGCAGCAGAAGATAGGGGTTACGAGGCAAAAATAATTGATGCGATGATCTCCGGTGAGGCGCATGATGTCGGTCGTGCCATTGCCGAACGAGTTGCGAATGCGAAAGCGCGCACCGTCCTTCTATGGGGCGGCGAAACCACTGTGTCGGTTCATCAATCCGGAAAGGGAGGACGAAACCAAGAACTTGTGATAGGAGCGCTCATGGCCATACCCGACGACTCGCTGCTTATGGCGGTTTCCTCTGATGGCAGGGACAATACGGATATTGGCGGCGTTTTATGTGATAGAATGATAAAAGACAGGGTGGGCGAACTCGGATTAAATCCGCAGCAAGTTCTCGATAAAAATCAGTCATATATATTCTGGAAAGCGATAGGGGGCTATCTCGATATCGGAGAAACGGGATCGAATGTATCCGATCTTATCATTGGTTTGAAGAACTAACTCTTTTTAAATCGAAATCTTAAATGAAAAGTAAAAAACACATTTTAAAGTTCGAGGATGTCGGCATAAAAGACGTCCCGATCGTTGGAGGAAAAAACGCATCGCTTGGAGAGATGATCCGAACACTCAAATCGAAAGGCGTTCCGGTGCCATCTGGATTTGTTGTGACCGCAGAAGCTTATTATTATTTTTTGAAATCTGCTGGCCTGGACAAATTTATCAAGGTGACACTAAAAAAACTCGACACGAGAAATTTAAAAGATCTTTCGCGTTGCGGAAAGTTGATCCGCGAAAAAATAGTCCGCGCTGAATTTCCGGCTGATCTAGAAGCGGATATCGCAAAAAGCTATCGCGAGCTTGAGAAACGTTACGGCAAAAACACGGATGTCGCGGTTCGTTCATCGGCAACTGCGGAAGACTTGCCCGGCGCGAGCTTCGCCGGCGAGCAGGAAAGCTATCTTGGAATCCGTGGCGAAAAAGAAGTGCAGATCGCCGTGCGCGCTACTATGGCATCGCTCTTTACTGATCGCGCTATTTCGTATCGAGCTGATCGGGGATTTGATCATTTGAAAATCGCCCTCTCCGCGGGCGTGCAAAAAATGGTGCGTTCAGACCGCGCATGTTCGGGCGTGATGTTTACGCTTGATACGGAATCCGGTTTCCAGAATATTGTTTTAATTAACGGCTCGTGGGGTTTGGGCGAAATGATTGTGAAAGGCGAGGTAACGCCGGACGAATTTATTGTCTGGAAAGAAGGATTAAAGCAGGGCGTAGCACGGCCGATCATTGAAAAAAAGCTCGGCGTTAAGCGTCAGAAAATGATATATCGAGCTGGTACGGGCATTCAACAGACAAAGATCGTAAAAACAAATTCAAAAGAGAGGAATTCGTTCGTGCTAAGCGATACGGAAGTGGAAAAACTCGCGCGCTGGGGAACAATTATCGAAAAGCACTACACCGATCATTATAAGAAGTGGACGCCGATGGATATGGAATGGGCGAAGGATGGCGTTACTGGCAAGCTTTTTATCGTGCAGGCCAGACCCGAGACCATCCATTCGGGCCGCGATTTTTCAAAGATAAGAGAGTATATGCTCGATAAATCAGAAGTTAAAAGTCAATCGCCAAAAGTTATAGTTACTGGCGCGTCAGTAGGTTCGAAAATCGCGACCGGCAAAGCGCACGTGATTTTGGACGCAAAGCATATAGGCGAATTCAAAAAGGGTGAAGTTTTGGTGACTGACATGACTGATCCAGACTGGGAGCCGATTATGAAAATCGCTTCGGCTATAGTAACCGACAAAGGCGGGCGTACATCGCATGCCGCAATCGTCTCGCGTGAGCTGGGTATTCCAGCGGTTGTCGGAACGGAAAAGGCGACTCGCGTGATAAAAACTGGCGACCCAATCACGGTAGACACGACCGGCAGCGCCGGAAACATTTATAGAGGATTTCTCAAATTCAAAGTTGTCGAGCATGACCTTAAGAAAATTCCGCATTCAAAGACAAAAGTGATGGTGAACATGGCGATTCCCGACAGCGCGTTTGAAACATCGTTTTTGCCGAACTCGGGCGTCGGCCTCGCGCGCGAGGAATTTATTATCGCGTCAAAAATAGGGCTCCATCCGCTGGCGATCCTCAATTTAAAAAACCAAACGCCTGCCGTACGCAAAAGGATTGCGCAAAAAATGCGCGGCTGGAACGATCCAAAAAAATACTATATAGATAACCTAGCTTTCGGAATAGCGAAAATCGGCGCGGCATTTTATCCGCGCCACGTTATCGTGCGCTTCTCCGATTTCAAGACGAACGAATACCGAACGCTCATTGGCGGCGAAGCGTACGAGCCGAGTGAGGAAAATCCGATGATCGGCTGGCGCGGCGCCTCGCGATACTATGACCCAAAGTTCAAGCCGGCATTTATGCTTGAAGCCGCGGCGGTGAAAATCGTGCGCGAAGAAATGAGGCTTACGAACGTGATCCCAATGGTGCCGTTCTGCCGGACTGTCGAGGAAGGAATAAAGACGCAGGAAGCGATGGCGGAGGCAGGGCTTGTGACGCGATACGTGACGCAAAAACAAAGGACGAAGGCGAAAAACGCGACGCCCATTTACGTAATGTGCGAAATACCGTCCAATGTCCTTCTGGCCGATGATTTTTTGAATATATTCGACGGAATGTCTATTGGCTCGAATGATCTTACTCAGCTTACGCTAGGGCTTGATCGCGATTCCGGCATTGTGACTAAAATCGCGAATGAAAACAATCAAGCGGTTAAGAAACTCATCGCGGAGGTTATCGCAAAATGCCGCGCTCGGAAAAAATACATCGGAATCTGCGGCCAGGCTCCGTCGGACTATCCGGATTTCGCGCTGTTCCTAGTGAAGCAGGGGATAGAGAGCATCTCGCTTAATCCGGATACGGTCGTGCGTACGACGGTCGCGATAGCGAAGCAGGAAAAAAAGCGTTAATACCATGCGCATCGCATTTTTTGAAATCGAGGAATGGGAAGAAAAAATAATACGCGAAGCGTTTTCGGGGAACGATGTATTTGTAAGCAAAGATAAAATAACCTCTGCTTATCTCCCCGACAAGCTGGATTTTGAGATCCTTTCGGTTTTCATTGACTCGCGGATTGATAAGGCCGTTCTCGACTGTTTCCCGCGTGTCAAATGCGTAGCAACTCGCTCCACGGGGTACGACCATATTGACGTCGCGGAATGCAAAAAGCGCGGCATTACGGTTTTATATGTTCCAGGATACGGCGATAACACTGTCGCGGAATTCACCTTCGGCTTGGTTTTGAATCTAACTCGGAAAATGTATCAGAGCATAGACCAGATTAAAGAACGCGGGTCATTTTCGCTTGATGGACTTCGAGGTATGGACATTAAGGGAAAAACAATTGGTATAGTAGGAACAGGCAGAATAGGCAAAGAAGTTATAAAAATTGCGAAGGGATTTGGAATGAACGTGATTGCCCACGATCCTTACCCAGACGAGAATTTTGCGAAAGAAATTGGCGCGGAATACGTGTCCTTAGATAAGTTGCTTGGAAATTCCGATATTATTTCATTGCATTGTCCGTACAATAAAGATACGCATCATCTTATCAACGGGAAGAACGTGGGAAATATTAAAAACGGCGCATATATGGTGAACACGGCGCGCGGCGGCGTCGTTGAAACTGAAGCTTTAGTCTATGCGCTAAAGAGCGGAGCCCTTGCGGGCTACGCAGCGGATGTGCTCGAGGAGGAAGGGGAGACGAAAGAAGAACTTCAACTCCTTGTTTCCGGTCATCCAAAAGAAGAAGAACTTAAGATAATGCTCGAAAACCATATTCTGATGAAAATGCCGAACGTGTTAATCACGCCGCATAATGCATTCAATTCCAAAGAAGCGCTCGAGCGAATTCTTCGGACTACAATTGAGAATATTGAAGGATATCTCAAAGGGACGCCTGCGAATATAGTCCAATAGAAATCATGCCAAAAATTATGAAATTATCCGCCCGGCCGATTCTCGATTCAAGGGGGGATTGGACGATCGAGGCCAAGCTTGAATACGAGAACGGCTGTCTAGCAAAAGCTTCGGTGCCGCAGGGAAAAAGCACTGGCGCCTCCGAGGCGGTGGCGTTTCCCGCGGCCGTCGCCGCTCGGAACATAAACAAAATAATCAGTCCAAAAATCACGCGAAGCAGTTTTCGAGATCAGTTAGCTCTCGACGAGTTTTTAAACAAGCTTGACGGAACTCCAGCGAAAAAAAAGCTGGGCGCGAATACCATTCTTGCCGTCTCGATTGCGTTCCTGCGAGCAACGGCCAAAACGAAAAATATACCGCTATGGAAACATGTCCGCGTTATTTCGGGGATTGCCATGCGCCGGTCGCGTACTATTGCTTATCCGCGTCTTTTTATTAATGTGATAAACGGAGGCCTGCATGCCGGAAATAATTTGGATTTTCAGGAATATCTCGTAATTCCAAAGTGTCGCACAATACAAGAATCCGTAGATGTAGGCGTTCGCATATATCAGGCGCTGGGGCAGGAGCTCGCTCGTACAAAAGGGAAAAATGCCCGGAACCTCGGCGACGAGGGCGGGTATGCGCCGGATTTTAGAAATAACCTTGAACCATTCGTAATTTTAAAGAAAGTTGTGGAGTCTCTCGGCGCGGGGAAAAAAGTTGATTTTGGCATCGATGCCGCGGCGACCGGCATCAAAAAAACTAACGCGGTTCAATTGCGAGCGGTTTACGGAACACTTATAAAGCAGTTCGATCTTTCTTACATAGAGGACCCGTTCGGTGAGGAAGATTTTTTATCGTTCAAATCCCTTTCGGCGGCGGCTGGAGAGAACATTATGATTGCGGGCGACGACCTTACGACGACAAATGTTTACCGAATGGAGAAAGCGCACTCTGAACAGAGCATCAATACAGTTATAATAAAACCAAATCAAATAGGAACCGTTTCTCAGGCGCTCGATGCGGTTCGTCTCGCGCGGAAATATAATTGGGCTGTTATAGTTTCGCACCGGAGTGGCGAGACGAACGATGATTTTATTGCCGATTTTGCGTACGGCGTCGGCGCCGACGGCTTGAAGCTTGGAGCTCCGGCGCGCGGCGAACGCGTTGCAAAATACAACCGGCTTTTAGATATAGAAAAAGGTCGAAATTAAATAAAAGCAAATATAAGCATGGAAAATTCAAAATTAATTAACTGGGTCTTGCGCATTGCCGTCGCCGGAGAATTTATCGGCCATGGCGTTTTCGCTCTTCAGGGCAAGACGGATTGGATTAAGTGGATCGGGCAGCTTATCGGAACCGATCCAGCAGTGTCGGGCCAACTCTTGTGGTGGGTTGGAGCGCTTGATATCGTCGTCGCGCTCATTATATTGATTCGGCCGATTCCAATCGTGCTTTTGTGGGCTACGTTCTGGGGATTCTGGACGGCACTTGTCCGCCCGCTCGTCGGTATGCCGGTATGGGACTTTGTCGAACGCTGGGCGAACTGGGGCGCGCCATTGGCTTTGCTCCTTTTGATCGGTTGGCCGAAAACCGCCAAAGAGTGGTGGAAGTAAAAATAGATGGACATCAAAATAAAACCCATTGGTTTTGCAAAAAATCAGGAACGGAAACATTTCGGCAATTGGCGTGATGTTATAACCGACATTGTTGTAAATGACGAATACAAAGAGGCACTAAAAGGGCTCGAGGATTATTCTCATTTGGTGGTGGTTTATTGGATGCACGGAGTGAAAACATGCGACATACTGCACGTTCCGCAGGGAAAGATCGGAGAAGTGCCAGAGGTTGGAATTTTCGCTTGCCGCTGCGCGCAGCGGCCAAACCCTATTGGTGTTTCAACCGTAGAGATAAAAAGTATCAAAAATGCAGTAGTAACAGTGAAAGGCCTTGACGTGATTAAAGACACGCCGATATTGGATATCAAGCCGTATACGCCGCAGTACGATACCGCTCGCGATCCAAAAGTTCCTGATTGGGTAAATAAATTGGATTACTAAAAACACATGACTCAATTCCAAAAAATAACTTTGTTTCTTCTCCGTATTAGTTTGGGGTGGTTGTTCTTTTGGGCTGGGATTACTAAAGTTCTTAACCCAGCATGGTCCGCAGCCGGATATCTGCAAGGCGCAAAAACATTTACCGGTTTCTACAAGTGGCTTGCGTCGCCAGGCATGCTGCCGCTTACAAATTTTGTGAACGAATGGGGGCTTACACTGTTAGGCATATCGCTAATCCTAGGAATCGGCGTGAGATTGTCGTCAATTTTCGGCGCGTTGCTAATGTTCCTCTATTATCTTCCAATTCTCAATTTTCCGTATCCGAACACTCATTCGTTTTTAGTCGATGAGCATATTGTCTACATTACGGCGCTGCTTTTTCTAGCGGCGACGAGAGCTGGACGGGTATGGGGTTTAGAAAAATGGTGCTCGAATCTGCCAATATGCTCTAAATTTCCACGCCTTCGCGAGTGGTTTGGATAGAAAAGCGAAAACAGTCTTTGTTATACTTGGAGAATGGTTATCAAAAAGCTCGGTCATTGTTGCATGGTAATCGAGGAAAATGGACTGCGCATACTCACGGATCCGGGAACATACTCGACACTGCAAAGCGAGGAAAAAAATGTTGATGTTATTCTTATCACGCACGAGCACGCCGACCACTATCACGTTGATTCTGTGCGCGCGATTCTAAAAAACAATCCTCGCGCAAAAATAATCACCAATTCTGCCGTCATTGCCCTGCTCGCCAAGGATGGAATACAATGCCAGATACTCGAAGACAGCCAAAAAATAACAGAGAACGGAGTTGTAATTGAAGGAATCGGAAACGTTCATGCGGTTATATATCCTTCGCTTCAGCCGGTTCAAAATACGGGATATTTCATAGCGGATAGATTATTTTATCCCGGTGACGCGCTGGTGAATCCAGGCAGGCAGGTGGAAATTTTAGCGGTGCCGATTGCCGGGCCATGGCTTCGAATGTCGGAGGGAATCGATTATGCAAAAGAGCTCAAACCGAAAATCTGCTTCCCGGTGCACGACGGCATATTAAAAGTTCCGGGACTAGTGCATCGCATACCGCAGATGATATTAGAGCCGATAGGAATTAAATTTAAAGTCCTCGAGATTGGAAAACCAGAGGAGTTTTAAACTTTCGGAGGCGGCAACAAAAAAAAGAAGCCAGCCCGAAAGACGATTCGAGCTGGTGGTTTTGTTGCGCGCCTCACGACGCTTAATGCGGCCTCCCTACGCAGAGAGGTTTAAGGTTTTCAAAAGGTGTTTTTTCACCGGAGCTCAATTTTCTTAAAACCATCACTGCGGGGTACCCTCGCTTCAGTTGCCGCATTTTGAAGGAACTATTTAATTATATTTAAGGCAGTCGGGAAATACAAATGAAATGTAGTAGAATAAGTTAGAAAAATATCTTATGAATAAAGATCCATTCGGACCGGAATATGTTATTCGTGTATGCGACCCCCAAATTGGAATGACGGGTTTTTTAGTAATAGACAATACGGCGGTCGGCGTCGGAAAAGGAGGCATTCGCATGACGTCAGGCGTTACGGAAGAAGAAATGTTGCGGTTAGCAAGGACGATGACATGGAAAAACGCGCTCGCGGGGATTCCGTTCGGCGGCGCGAAAGCGGGGATTGTTTGGAATCCGAGCGGCTCGATTAAAGGCAGCCCAAAAAAATTAAACGAAATAAAAAAGCGGTTTGTCCAAAGTTTCGCTAGGGCGATTTCTCATTTAACGCCTTGTGCGTACATTGCAGGGCCTGACGTTCAGACTGGAGAACGTGAAATGGAATGGTTTGTCGGTGCAACGGGAAATAAAAAATCCGCGACCGGCAAACCGAAAAAATTGGGCGGATTGCCGCATGAGCTGGGAAGCACTGGCTTTGGCGTATCGCGAGCGGCAAAAGTGGCCGCAGAAATATATGGGCTTGATATCAAAAAAGCACGTATTTCAATTGAGGGGTTCGGTAATGTGGGGATGTTTGTATTTAAGTATCTTTACGAAGCAGGAACTACGATTATCGCGGTATCCGATAGAGGTGGAACGGCGTTTAACGCAAGCGGTCTTGACTACGGCAAAGTGACTAACGCCAAGACGCAGCACGGAACCGTGACGGCATATCCCGATGCCCATAGGCTTCCGTATGATTCGATTTTTGGATTGGAATCGGATATCTTAATCACGGCCGCGGTTACGGACGTAATTAGTGAAAAAAACAGGCACTCAATACGGACAAAAATAATTGTTGAAGGATCGAATATTCCAATGAAGGAAGATATCGAGAGAGAATTGTGGAAAAGGGGAATTATGATCGTGCCGGATTTTGTCGCAAATGCCGGCGGAGTCATCTCTTCATACGCGGAATATGCGGGGTTGTCGTCCGAAAAAATGTTCGCGTTAGTAGATGAAAGAATCTGTAAAATGTCGAAGAAAGTCTTGACGATGAGCGCTCTGAGGAATAGAAACCCGAGGGACATTGCTCTAATTCTCGCGCGGGAAAAAGTTGAACAAGCGATGAAGAAACGCAGGGCTACTTTTATCGGAAAAGGCGCTATGATATAATTTCTTAACACGAAAGGTCGAAATAAACCGAAATCAATTCATGAACAAAAAATATATCGTTGGGATAATAGTGGTAATAGTAATTCTCGGGCTCATACTGATTTTTGCGTCAAATCAGAATGTGCGGCAAGAGGAACAGACTCCGTCTCCGTCTCAAGCTCCAATTACGCAGAACGCGGAAACGCAGCAGAGCGCCGTAGTCGAAGCAACGGGTAACGTTGACGATGCTACTGCGGCGATATTAAGCGATATTGAAAGCGACGAACTTCCCTCGGTTGAAAGCGACCAATCATTGCTTTCGGAAAACGATTCAGCGGTGGGCGACATCGGGCAATCGCTCAGTGGCGCAACTCAATAACATGAATAAGCTATTACAAAAAAGTTTTGCTTCCGTGGTTATTCTTTTGCTAATCGCCCCGACAGCTTCAACGTACGCGGAAACAAGCACGCGAGAGAAAGGAACGCAAATAAGGGAAAATTTCTGCGCCGCTCTTTCAGAAAGGCTATCTAAGCTCGAAATCAGGCTTTCTGATCGCGCAAAGGAAATCGAAGCTCGGCGAGATGAGCGGAAATCCAAAATCGAGGAAAAAGTCGAAGACAGGAAGGAAAGAGTGAGTGACAAACGCGAGAAAACAGATGAGCGACTGAGAGCGCATCTCGCAAAACTTCAAGAGCGAGCAATAACCGATGTGCAGAAACAGGCGGTAACCGCGTTTCAAACGGAGATATCGGGAGCGATAAGCGCTCGAAGAACAGCAATCGATGGCGCTGTTCAGGCATTGCGTACTGGCGTTGATCAACTTATTTCCACTCGAAAAGCAGCGATAGATGCCGCGATTGCGGCTCTTAAAACCGCGAAAGACGCCGCTATTGCCAAAGCCAAAGCAGATTGTACGAATGCAACAGACCCAAAAACAGTGCAAAATGCCCTTAAGGCAGGTCTGAAGTCGGCGCAGGACGTTTTTGTAAATTCGATAAAATCAGCACAGGACGCGTTCAAATCCGGATTCAAATCACTACAGGAGACAAGAAAATCGTCATTTGAGAAAGCGCACGCGGATTTCAAGGCAGCAGTAGAAAAAGCGAAAAATGATCTTAAGACTGCGCTCGGAGAACCCGCAAACTCCAC
>ERZ1292629.1255-Hain-H43-01um-R1-1255-length-25540-cov-6_pt1 | contig 25540 bp, 26 predicted proteins | sample MGYA00564399_ERZ1292629 | MGnify/ENA primary metagenome ERZ1292629 (study PRJEB36523, sample SAMEA6512636) | groundwater metagenome | collected 2019-01-08 | study: AquaDiva: Metagenomics assemblies of 32 groundwater samples
TCGGCGATGAAGCTTAAGTCGTAACAAGGTATCCCTACCCGAAGGTGGGGATGGATCACCTCCTTTCTAAATTTTTTTACCTTTTGGTAAAAAAAGGGAAGAGAGAAGGTACGGCAAGTTAGTAAGAATGACTTTTGTCATCACCTGCTAATGAAATGTACATACACCCAAGCGTTGAATAGCGCTTGTAAAATAACTCTATTCGTCTTTCCTACCACTTTCTGGTTGATAATCCAGACACCAATATCAAAAAAAGCACCAATGAAGGTGCTTTTTTTGTTGGCTTGACAGTCAAGCCTTACGGCAGTAGAATCCTAAAATTATGATTGAGATTGAAGATTTTGGCAAAGATCTGCCTAGCGATGAAGAACTTAAAAGGGCAGTAGAAGTAGCAAGGTCTTCAAATGTGCCTGATACTCTTTGGAAATTATTTACTATTCCAGTTAAAGAGCTTCCTATAGATGCTAGAGAAAAAGAAAAAGAATTGTGGTTAAAAATATTTGGTCAAGAAGAACCAGATGAATTAAGGGTTTCAATGGGATTAACTTATACGCTTACAACTTCAGGATTAAAAGATTTTTTAATTTTAGAAAAAATGTATGCTGATTTTAAAAAAGATTTGGATTTTAGACCAACTGCCGTAAGAGCGCTTTTAACGCCACATCAATTAGCAGTACCAGGGGCTATTTATAGTGCAAGGAAAAGAATTTGTAAAATTGGATTGAAGTATATGCAGGAAATTGAAAAAGCAGGGGAAGGTTCTAGCGAATTAGATAGACATATATGGTCTGGTTTTCAAGATGTAAAAGGATTTGTTGAAAGACATTTTGCTGATCCAGTAAATGTATTAAAATTTCAAGCTCTTGTTAATTCTAGTTTGGCAACTTCACAAGTAACGCGTAGGTATTTAAATTAGCTTATTTAGATAATCTATATAAGTGTCTGATATAATAAGTTGAATATATATGAAAATTGGATTTTTCACAGATGGGTATTATCCGCAAATAAATGGGGTGGCAACAACAGTTCAAGAATTAAAAGAATCATTGGAAGAACTAAATCACAATGTTTATATTGTTGCCCCAAAATTTCCTAAACATAAAGATAAAGATTCAAAAATTTTTAGACTAAAATCCTTTAGGTTATATAGGAACCCTGAGCTTAGGCTTTCATATATGTTTCCTGATAAGATTTTTCAAAAAGTTTTTAAAATTGATTTTGACATTATTCATGGTTTTTCAGGAGGAAGTATTCCATCCTTAGGCCTTGCCATAGCAAAGTTAAAGAAAAAACCATATGTTTTTACCTACAACACAAGGCTAAATCAGTACACGCACTATTTCTTAGGAGGAAAAGTTTTAAGACCTAAGGCTGTTGAAAAAGTTGTCGAGTTATATTGCAATGTTTGCGATTATGTCATTGCTCCAGCTGATTATGTAAAAGATGAACTGTTGGAATTTGGAGTAAAAAAGCCAATAATTGTTATTCCAAATGGAGTAGATACAAATAAATTTAGACCTGGTAAGAGTAATTTTTTACGCAATAAATTAAAACTTTTGGCTACAGATAAAATAGTTCTTTATGTAGGAAGATTAGCTAAAGAAAAATCAGTTGATTTCTTAATTAATTCATTTTCAAAAGTAAAAGATGAAAATGCTTATTTAGTTTTAGTAGGTGATGGTCCTGAAAGGGAAAATCTTGAAAAATTAATTCGTAAATTAGGCCTTGAAAAAAGAATCTTACTAATAGGATTTGTTGAGCACGAGAATTTGGTAGATGTTTATAATAGTGCAGATCTATTTGTTTTTGCATCAAGCACTGAAACTCAGGGAATGGTTATTCCAGAGGCAATGTCTTGTGGATTACCAGTTTTAACAATAAAAGATAAGGTTTTTGCCCAATTTATTGAAGATAATGTAGGTGGTTTTATGGTAGATAAAACTAAAACAATTTTTGCTCAAAAGCTCGAGAATATACTACAGGATAAAGATTTAAGAATTCGCATATCTAAGCATGCAAGGCAAAAATCTTTAGAGTTTTCACTCTCTGAGGTTGCAAAGAAATTCGAGGATTTATATAAAAAATTAGTATGAAAATTTCAATAATAATGACAGCATATAACGAAGAAGAATTGCTTCCAAAAGCCTTAAAGTCTGTTTTTGCTCAAGATTTTCCAAAGGAAGACTATGAGGTAATTGTTGTAGACAATAACTCAACAGATAAATCAGCCGAAATTGCAAAAAGCTTTGGGGCGAAAGTTATCTCCGAAACAACACAGGGATATGTTTTTGCTTTAGATAGAGGTACAAAAGAAGCAAAAGGCGAAATTATTGCAGTAACAGATTCAGATACACTTGTTGCCACAAACTGGCTTACTCAGATTGCAAGAAGTTTTGAAGATAATGGCGTTGTAGCAGTGACTGGTATGGCTGATATGAGAAATCTTGGCTTTATAACCAAGATTATTAGTTATCTTGCCTTCTATTTATTTGTTAAATTTAATTTTTTAATTGGTAAGCCACATTTATCAGGTTTTAATTTTGCCCTAAATAGAGAGGCACTAATTAAAGCTGGAGGAATTAATACAGATTACAAGATGAGCCCAGATGTTGAAATTGGGCTTCGTATTAAGAAATATGGAAAAGTTATCTTTAATACAAAAATGCTTGCTCATACTTCTAATAGGAGATGGAAAGATGGATATTTATCTACAGCGATTATGTATTTAAAAGGATATTTATGGACTGTCTGGCTACATAAGCCACCACCTGTTTATCAAGAACCTGTTAGGTAAGCTTCAAAATAGATTCAAATTTTGATATACTAGAAGGCATAAACAGGGCGCGGTGGTGAAGTGGCTAACACAGCTGTTTGCAAAACAGTCATTCGTCGGTTCGAGTCCGATCCGCGCCTCAGAAAATAAAATTTGGGTCGTTAGTTCACTGGTAGAACGCTTCTCTGATAAAGAAGAGGCAGATAGTTCGATTCTATCACGACCCACACTAATTTCTTCATTTGACATTTGTCATATAGCTAAGTTCGTTGTATTTATATATTTTTTTTGAAAAAGAGTATTTAATAGGACTTCATAATTTTGTTATTTAAAAAGGTTACAGTTGACACAGTCTTTACAAGTTATCTATTATTAATATGTGGATCCTAATTTGAACGATCAAAATGTACCACCTAAGCCTACGTCTAGCGTGGGAAACGTTGTTCCGTCTGTAAGTTCTCAATCTCAAGTTGCAAGCCAAGAACCAATAGTGGTACCCCAAACAACTCAGCCTGAGCCAGTATTGCCACAAGCAACTCCTTTATCAGCACCTAGTTCTTTTGCAAAGCCAATAACACAAACCTCCTCAAATATTAGTGATAAACCAAATAATGATTCAGAGGAGTTTTATCCTAAGGGCCCAAAAATAAATCGAAAAGTAGCTCTTGGTGTTTTCGTTTTTTTAATGATTATTACTCTTCCCGCAACAGTTTTTATTGCAAGACAACCTCAAAGTATTCAAAGTGGCGCTGCAAATGAGTTAACATCAGAAACAGTAGTTGCAATTATTAATGGCCAAAACATATTAGAAAAAGACTTAGAAAAAGTAGCTAGTGAACAATATGACACAGAAGCAATTGATAGAGAAGCTTTAAAAGATGCTTTAAATACTGTAATTGAAAGAAAGATTTTGGAAATTGAAAAAGAAAAATTAGGATTAGATCCATTGGATTCTGAAATTGAAGAAAAGGTAAAAGATGGATTCGAGTCAATTCAAGCATACTATGAAGTATTAAAAGATAAAATTACCGCCTCTCAAACGAAAAATTGGGATGTTTATACAATTGCGTATTGGCTTCCAATGACAGGGGAAAGGCAAAGTTTAACTAATCAGGAGACAAAAGATGTGCAAAAACAGCAAGAGGATGGGCTTAAAGCAATTGAGGAAGCTAGAGCTCAGTTGCAGACAAGTAAAACTGCGTTACAAATAGCAAGAGATATTGTCAAAAAGTACTCTTCATTAAAAGAAATCTTAGGTGTAAATGGATATTTGCTTAGAGATATTGAGCAAGGAGCAAATTTATCTGATGTAGAAAATCCAAGAAAGTATACTTTTGAATCTGCAAATAAGGGTCAAGCCTTTTTTGATACTTTGTATTCTTTAAAAAATGCTGGTGAAGTTAAAAAATATGTTTCAGATAAAAATAGTGGTGGTGGAGCAATAGAGCTTGTAAGCGCAAATCCAAATGCGTCTTTTGATACTTATGAGGCTTGGCTTAAGTCTAAAAATACACAATCTTTAGTCACAATAGTATTTTCATTATGAGAAAAATAGTAATTAGTTTTGTATTTATTTTTGTCTTCCTATTAGGCTTTGTCTATTCGTCTCAGGCTGCTAATAAGGTAACTAATCAAAGATGTCTCACAATTACAGGTACATTTACTGCAAAAAATTGGGTAGGTGGCACAATGATGGTAGGTTGTGGTGGAGATAATGGAAAGTATTGTAAAGGACAAGTTGAAAAAGTTAAGCCCGGTAAGAAATTTACCCTTACTAAATGCTCTTGTCCTCCATATGCAAACGGATGTTTGGTTGTAGGAAGAAACCTTAAGTTAAAAAATGATGGTCCGCAAAATAGACCAAGAGTAAGAGTTATAGGCGATAAGGTTCCAAATAAATGTACTTTAGATGTAAAGAAAAATGTTTGTGGTAGAAATGGTGATGTAATAACTGGTAATTTTAAAGTTACTTGTAAAAAAGATGTTTGTCCAGTTCCTGCTCAAGTATTAAATGTAAAAGTAACCTGCCCAAATTGTCAGACCAAAGATGCTAACACTACGGCAGATGAAACAACAGATGAGACAGAGCAAGACACAACAGGAGAGGATCAAACCTAAATGAAATTAAATGCTTTTAGAAAAAAATTATTAATTATTGGCGCAATATTGCTTTTAGTGTTTGCACTTCCTGTAACTGTATATCTTGTACAGCAACAGCAAACATTGCAACAGGGTGCAGCTGGTGAGAAAAATCTTTCCTTAAAACCTGCTACTCAAAAGACTAAGGTAGGAGACACTGTTAAATTAACGGTAGTATTGCATCCACAAGGTGTTGCGGTTAAATATGTAAATCTTGTTATTAATTATGATAGCGGTAAATTAGAAGCAAAACAAGGAAGTTTTAATAAAAATGATAAATTTCCATTTGAAGTTAAAAGTAGAAAATTTGAAGATGGTAAGATTATTTTAGAGCTTCAAACGAATGATCCTAAAAAATTTGTAACTAAACAAATTAATATTGGTACATTATCTTTTAGAGCTTTATCTACAACTGATGGTGACAATGCAAAAGTTTCTTTTGGAAATATTAAAACAGTGGTTAAGGGCGCAGGTGGTAAAAAACTTTCTTACCAATTTGTTAATGCACAAGTAGTTATTGAAAAAGGAACATCTGCTTGCTTGCAAAATGAGGGTCAATGTTCTTGGGATCCTGTTTCAGGAGCAGTTTCATATAACTATAAAGTTTTTGAGGGAAAAGATGAAAAATTAATTAAAGAGGGCAAAGTTGATGCTAATGTTACTAAAATAACTTTCCCAGTAAATACAGAAGATGAAACTCTTTATAAATGCACAGTAACTGCAACTAATAAATGCGGAACAGGACCAGAAGGACAAGATACAGACACTTGTGTTCCTGTTACATCTACCCCAACACATACACCAACCAATACGCCAACGTCAACCCTTACGCCAACATCAACACATACACCTACTCAAACACCAACGGAGACTCCAACGGAGACGGTTACGCCTACAGAAACTCTAACTCCTACAGAATCAGTGACGCCAACAGAGACTCCTACGCCTACTGAAGGCCTAAGTTCAACTCCAACTGAATTTATTGCAACTAACACTCCAACTCCTACAACTGTAAAAATTGTTACATCTACGCCTACAAGAATAGTAACAACTACGCAGTTTGTGCCAACAAGCTCGTCAACTCCTGCACCAACACTTCCTGCAACAGGAAACAATGTAGTAGCTATTGGTGCTTTAGTGGCAACAGCACTTGCGATAATAGGTGGATTACTTTTATTAGTTCTCTAATAAGTTAAATTAAGCAGCGTGAGGTAAATAGTAGTCTATGTCTTGAATTTCTCCAGCAACACTTTTTGCAATAATTACTTGATTTCCTTCTTTTTGTATCCATGGAACAGTATATGGTTGCTCAAGCATTTGTCTTGCAATTTCTCTGCTTTGATCCATATTGCCTGCATTAATAAAAAGGGTATGTGTTTGATAAAAGTCACCATTTGGATTACCTGCATTTTTAACAGCTTGTCTAAATGGATATTCAGCTTGTTCCAAAACCATATCTAGGGCATCTTGAGGAACATGTACGCCATTTCCCAGTCTTTGTCTTGGCACATTTAATCTAAAGACCCTGTTTGGAAGTTCTGTTAATCCAGGCTGTCTAACCTCAAGTGGTTTTACCTCTGTTTCAATAGCAATCATAGATGGAAACTGGCCCTCTTGATACGCTTCTAAAAATGGAAATGGCATTTTATCTCTAAGTGCAGCTTGTTGGATTTGATAATCAAGCATCATTTCTTGAACACTTCCAGGAAGAGAACTAAAGGCAAGACTTGGCATACCATCTTTATATATTTCTTCTGGTCTATATTTTCCTTGGAATAAAAGTAGAGGATCTACTGCAGTTAGATATTCTGACTCACTTCTTGAGAAAACACCTAAAACATTAATATCTCCGGTTCTGTGATCTTCAACAGCAGCAACAGTTGGCCTATCAGTCATTGTTGCCATTCTTAAAGCTGTAATAGAGGTTGCAATTACTACGTCTGGATGATCAATATTTCTTCTTATAAAGCCTTCAATTCCTTCAGTTCTTACTTCAGTTTCAATAAGTTTTTGTTGTGATTTTTTTGCACCAAGCCCTCCGCATCCTTCAGGCATTCGATCAATACTTGATGAAAGACCATTGTAATGACCCAAAGCTATAAAATCACCATGTGTAAATGCAGGATGATGCATTAAATCTGAGTAATAATCCAAACTTCCAGCGGTTGCTATTGAATCAATTTCCATAGCTTTTTGGGGTACAGGGGTAATAAGTCTTGCATCAGCACATCTTTTAATTACCCTAAGATTACCACTGTCTCTAGTTTCTCTCCAACTAGTTTTTCTTCTACTAGCCTCAGCTGACCTATTGTCTACCAGAATAGAACCAGGAGTTATTATTAAAGCTTCTCTTGCTCTAACCTCGGGGCCTCTTAATATTCTTATTTGTTCAAGTTCAATGCCACTTATCACGAAGATCAAATTATATTCCAAATAGCTTTTCTTTTCAAGATTGAAATTAATCAAAGGATTTAGTATATTACGACTTATGTCCCATGTAGATGAAACATTTTTTACGCGTGTAGGTTGTATGGATGGAAGAGCCCAGACCCCAGTCAGACTTTTTGGTGAGAAAAAGTTTGGCGCAGAATTTCCAGATACAATAACAGAAGCTGGAAAAGTTGGAACCTTAGCTCACAGTCCATCTGAAGATTTTTTGCATAGGCTAAAGACAAAACTTGATATTTCAATAGAAAAACATAATTCAAAAGGAATACTAGTTCATGGGCACGAGGAGTGTGCTGGAAACCCAGTTGATAATAAAACTCATAGAAAACACGTTAAGGAAAGTGTACAAGTAATTAAAAAACTTATTAAAAGTAAAGTTCCAGTAATTGGAGTTTTCGTCAAAAGATCTTCTAAAAATCCAAAGCAGTGGGTAGTAGAAGCGTTATAATTTATGGTTTTATCAGATAAAGATATTAAGGTAGCCCTAAAGCAAGGCAAAATTAAAATTAAACCCTCAATTGATTTAAAAACCCAACTTGGATCAAACTCTATTGACTTGCGACTGGGAAAAGTTTTTCGTATTTTTGATCATAGTAAATATGCATATATTGATCCGTTTAAGAAAGATATTGGAGAAGCCGTTACAAGAGAAGTAAAGATAAAAGAAGGGGAGCCATTTATTATTCAACCTGGTGACTTTGTATTAGGCACAACTGTTGAGTATATTGAATTACCAGATGATTTAGTGGGAAGTTTGGAGGGAAGAAGCAGTATTGGCAGACTTGGAATAGTTGTTCATTCAACAGCAGCAAGTATTGAGTGTGGTTTTAGGGGAAATATTACATTAGAGCTTGCTAATATGGGAAAAATGCCTGTTGCCCTGTATTCAAATATGAGAATCTGTGCAGTAGCTTTTATGCAGATGACAAGTAGTGCAGATGTGCCATATTTTAAGAAAAAAAGTGCAAAGTACTTAGGTCAGAAAAATCCTTTAGAATCAAGGTTTGGAAAAGAAAAATCTTAGGCTGCTTTGGCAAGATGTCTATAAACCCCTTGTAGGCGTGGAGGAATAAGTTGTACAACTTTTCCTGCTAGTACTTCGTCTTTTTCGCCATTTGTTAGTCCTCTAAGCTCATCGCCATCTGATCGTACAGGCATTCCGACTCTTACTATTGTTAAACTTGGATCAGGCAACAATAGTCCTTCAATAACAGATGATATTGGAGGCCTCTTGTCTCCTTTTATAATATTAAGAGAGCCATCAATACCCATTGGGATATATATAACTTTACCTGTTGCATGTTCTCCAAATGCCGTAAAAGTTGCCAATGAGCCTTTTGCAAAGGGTTGCATGCCATTAGGTCGTCCATCAGGATCGCTTCTTCCTCCTTGGACAGTTCCTTCAGGATAGAGAATGATTCCTTTATACCCTGCTTTTATATTTCGCAGCATCTCTTTTGTAAATTCCCGTCTGTTTAGGGGAATATCATATTCATCTCTATCTTTTACTCTAGACATATCTACGGGGGTAATACGATTTTGCTCAAGTATTGGCCAAACGCTTTCATACATTATGGTTAATAGAGCATCTTGTGCTCCATTTCCAACAGAAATAGCTATCGGCATAAGAACTCCTTTACTTTGTTTTTCTTGTGGTAAAACCGAATTTATGGCAAATGTGGCCTCCCTAATGACTCTAGATTCTGCCATTGGGTCAAAATGTGAAATGTGATTAGAATAAAAAAGAAAAAAATAATTTTCAAGTGCCGCCTGTTTAATAACCGAGGAAAACCCTTCTGGATAAATTATTGGTGACGCTTCAGTAATTCTTTCAGCAAAATAACGAATAAGAGGTTTTCCATGTCTAAGTATAAAATCAGGTGCAGCTTTCCTTAAATTAAAACGTGCTCTATCATGCTCCACACCCATAATAATTTGTTAGTTTACCACAAAAACAAAATTTGTGATATTTTGCTTATTGAAAAGGTTAGTTACTTTGTTATATATTTTTGTTTGATATGGCAGGAGTTAAAAAGAATAAATTTATTGTTATTGAAGGCAATGATGGATCAGGTAAGACTACTCAGTTTAAGCTTCTTCTAAAATATCTAAAAGATAAAAAAATACAAACGAAAACAATGGATTTCCCAAGATATTATGATTCTTTCTTTGGTAAATTCTTAGCAGAGTTTATGAGGGGAGAGCATGGAAAATTAGAAAATATAAACCCCTATCTTTTAACATTTCCATTTGCACTAGACAGAGCAACCGCAGCAAATATTATTAATAAATGGAGAAAGAGTAATTACTTCTTAGTTTTTAATAGATATGTCACTTCAAATCTTGCTCATCAATCAGGTAGACTTTCTACAAAAAAAGAAAGGAAAAAGTTTGTTGATTGGAATATGTATTTTGAATATAAAATAAATAAATTACCACAAGAAGACACAGTTGTTTTTCTTCATGTTCCATATAAGTATTCACTTAAGCTTATGGAAAACAAATCAAGAGGAGAGAGAAAATATATGAATGGAAATAAAAAAGATATTCTAGAAAAAGATTTGGAATACATTAAAAATGCAGAAAGTGCATATCTTGAGCTTTCTAAAAGATTTCCCCATTGGATAAAGATTGAATGTGTTAAAAATGGTAAACTTAGATCCGTTGAAGATATTCATCAAGAGATTAAAGAGGTTTTAAAAATATGAAATTAAAAATTAAAAGAATTGATAAGAGCCTAGAACTACCAGAATATAAAACAAAAGGAGCTGTTGGTTTTGATTTAACAGCAAGAGTGGAAACAGTTGTAAAGCCCTTTGAAGTAACCTTAATACCACTTAATATTGTTGTAAAAGTTCCAAAAGGATATAGCTTACTTCTTTTTTCCAGAAGTTCAACTCCAGGCAAGAAAGGCTTAATGGTAGCAAATGGAGTAGGTGTTATCGATTGGGATTATAGTGGAGAGGAAGATGAAGTAAAACTGGCTGTTTTAAATTTTACAAAAAAACAGGTAAAAGTAGAAAAAGGAGAAAGGATTGCTCAGGCATTAATTGTTAAAGTATTAGTGCCAAAGTTTTTGGAGGTTAAAAAAATGGATTTAAAATCAAGAGGAGGATTTGGATCAACAGGATGAACTTTAAAAACTTTCATATAGGGATAAAAGCAGTAATAGTAAACGACGGTAAGGTTTTAGTTTTAAGGGGTTTTTTAAGTGATGGAAGAATGAGTCATGATTTGCCAGGTGGAAGACTAAATGAAGGAGAAGGAATTAAAGAGGGCTTAACAAGAGAATTAAAAGAAGAATTAGACTTAGATGATTTTGTTTTAAAAGATTTACTTTTTGCAGTTGAGAAAAAAAATTACAATAAAAACGGATCAAGCTTAATTTACTTATTTTATAAAGTAGATGCAAAAATCTCAGAAGTTAAATTAAGTAAGGAACACGTAGAACACAGATGGATTATGAAAGGAGACCTTGATGAGATCGTTAAAAATAAAGAACATGTAAATGATGGATTAATAGAAGTATTAGAAAAAGTATTATAAATATGGTAAAAACTTTAGGAGCTGAACAACAATATCTAAATCTTCTAAAAGATATTTCAAAAAATGGAAAGTTTAAAGACGACAGAACAAAAACTGGTACTAAATCTGTTTTTGGAAGACAGCTTCGATTCGATTTATCAAAAGGTTTTCCTCTTTTAACAACAAAGAAAGTTTTCTTAAAAGCAATTATCTATGAACTCTTGTGGTTTTTAAAAGGAGAGTCAAATATTAAATATCTTGTAGATAATGGTGTTCATATTTGGGACGAGTGGCCATACAAGTTTTATAAAAATAATACTAAAGATAAAAAAATATTAACAATGGAAGAGTATTTAGAAAAAGTTAAAAGTGATAAAAGTTTTGCAGATAAATGGGCAGATCTTGGGCCAATTTACGGAGTTCAATGGAGACATTGGAAAAAACAGGGAAAAGGCGAGGTTGATCAAATAAAAAATGTCATAGATAATATCAAGCTTTCAATAAATAAACCTAACCATAGTGAATCCAGACGTTTGATTGTATCGGCATGGAATCCTGCCGAAACCGAACAAATTGCTAAAGCTGGTGGTCTTCCTCCTTGCCATACTCTTTTTCAATTTTACGTAAATAATGGAAAACTTTCCTGCCAGCTTTATCAAAGAAGTGCAGATCTATTCTTAGGAGTTCCGTTTAATATTGCTTCCTATGCGTTACTAATTATGATGGTAGCTCAAGTTACAAATCTAAAGCCTGGAGAATTTGTTCATACTTTTGGTGATGTCCACATTTACTCAAATCATATAAAACAAGTAAAAGAACAATTAAAAAGAAAACCAAAAAAACTTCCTAAGATGGAATTAAATAAAAATATTAAAGATATTTCTAAATTTAAATTTGAAGACTTCAAGCTTTTAGATTACGATCCTTATCCGCCAATAAAAGCAGTAGTTGCGGTATAATTTATTTATATGAATGAAAGAGCTAGAAGATCTAATGGTAGGTCAAAAAATGTTTTACAAACTGCAGCTGTAGTGTTATTTAGAGATGGTCATGTTCTTGCAGTTAGAAACGGTGCAGGTACAACTCTTGGTGAAGGAGTGCGTAGTCTTCCTGGCGGAAGAGCAAATAATGGCGAATCAGATCTTGAAACTGCTCAAAGAGAGTTTGAAGAGGAAACAGGTCTTAGGGCAAAAAGATTAGTTGAATATCCAGGTAATTATTTTTTTGTAGATAAAATGAGAATTAATGGAGGAGTTGTTCCTGCTTCTTTTAGAGTTTTTCTTTGTACTGATTATGAAGGAGAGGTTAGGCCTGAGCCAAGTGGAGAAACAGTGCCAGAATGGATTCCTCTTAAGGATTTTCATTTTCTTCATCATACAGGACCAAATCAGGGAGCAGCTGTTTTTAATGCACAAAGACACTTAGAGGAAAGAACTAATGATTAATATTATTGCAGCAATTGATTCAAAAAAAGGAATAGGGAAAGATAATAAACTTATCTGGCATATTAGTGATGATCTAAAAAGATTTAAAAGTTTAACCTTAAATCATCCAATTATTATGGGTAGAAAGACATTTCAATCAATTGGAAAAGCTTTGCCTCAAAGAACAAATATTGTTATAACTAATGATCCAAATTTTACTGCAGAAAATGTAGTAATAGTCAGCTCAATAGAAGAGGCAATTACAAAAGCAAAAGAATCAGAAGGCTTTGAAGAGATTTATATAATTGGGGGAGGGCAGATTTACAAACAGGCTCTAGATAAGGATTTAGTAGATAGGCTTTATTTAACTTTAGTTGAGGGTGATTTTAAAGCAGATACTTTTTTTCCAGATTATTCTAATTTTAAGCTGGTTTTTAAGGAAAATCAGGTTGTAGGCGATTATAAATTTAGCTTTGTAATTTTAGAGAAGTAATAATGTATATTGCAATCAAAAACCTCATTTAATATACTCCAGTAATGAACTTTCTTAAGAAAACAGATCCACAAATTTATAAGCTAATTTTAGAAGAAGAAAAAAGACAAAAAGAAGTCTTGGAAATGATTCCTTCAGAAAATTATGCTTCAAAAGCAGTAATGGAGGCGTTGGGTAGCGTATTAACAAATAAGTATTCTGAAGGGTACCCAAAGAAAAGATACTATCAGGGAAATAAAATAGTAGACGAAATAGAAATACTTGCTCAGGAAAGAGCAAAAAAGCTTTTTAAAGTTCCCTATGTAAACGTTCAACCTTTATCTGGGTCGCCTGCAAATGCTGCAGTTTACATGGCAGTTTTAAATCCAGGAGATAAAATAATGGGACTTTCTCTTTCATTTGGTGGACATTTAACCCATGGGGCTCCACTTACTTTTTCAAGTAAATTCTTTAAGTCTGTTTCTTATGACTTAGGATATGACAGGTTTTTAGATTATGAGCAAATTGAAAAGCTAGCTCTAAAAGAAAAACCAAAGATTATAGTCTGTGGTTTTACTGCATACCCAAGAATAATAGATTTTAAAAGATTTGCCGAAATTGCAGATAAAGTAGGAGCTTATCTTTTGGCTGATATCTCTCATATAACAGGTCTTATTGTAGCGGGCGTACACCCAAGTCCTGTTCAATACGCTCATATTATTACAACAACAACGCATAAGACCTTACGTGGCCCTAGAGGAGCCATGATTATGGTAACTGACAAAGGCTTAAAGAAAAACCCAGATCTTGCTAAAAAAATAGACTCAGCAATCATTCCTGGTCTTCAAGGTGGTCCACATGATAATCAGACAGCAGCTATAGCAGTAGCTCTTCTTGAAGCTTCAAAACCCTCCTTTAAAGAGTATGGCAAACAAGTAGTTAAAAATAGTAAGGCATTAGCTAAGGAACTTATCAAGCATGGGTTTGATTTAGTAAGTGGGGGAACAGATAACCATTTAATATTAATAGATTTAAAGAATAAAAAAGTGAATGGTGCAGTTGCTGCACTTGCTCTTGAAGTAGCAGGAATAGTTTTAAATAAAAATGGTGTACCATTTGATACAAATCCACCTTTTTATCCATCAGGAATTAGACTTGGAACTCCGGCTATTACAACAAGAGGCTTAAAAGAAAAAGATATGGTAAAGGTAGCAAATTGGATAAATAGAGCAGTTATGGAAGTTAAAGGTTTAGATTTGCCAGAAGAAAAGCAAGAAAGAAAAAAAGTTTGGTTAGAGGTTAAACAAGAAACTTTAAAAAATAAAAAGCTACTTATAATTGCAAAAGAAGTAAAAGAATTTACTGCCAAATTCCCCATATATTAATTATGGCAAGACATATTGAGACAGGTAGGCTAGGTGATTCTCGAACAAAAGTTAGATCTTTAGAAGTTGTCGAGCCAAGAAAGAAAAAGTCAATCCCAAAAAGACCTCCACAACGAGTAGTAGAAAAGAGATTGTCTCCATTACAAGTTAGAGTTAAACAATATTTAGATGCTGCATATTTAAGAGGACAAAGAAAAAAAGAACGTCAAGATGCTAGCGTAGAAGCACGTACTGGTCTTACTGGTATAAGACTATTAAATGCATTTATAGATACCAATGATTTTCAGAGATTTTATGAAATTGCAGTAAAAGAATCTTTAAAAGGTGCAAGTTGGGATGAAGATTATCCTAAGTTTAGAGGTGCTTTATTTCAAGCAGTTGTTTTAGAACATTTGAAAAAAACACAGCTAGATTCAGCACAAGTATTACTTATTGGAAAAGATGTTACTAAGTTTAGTCTAATTGTTAATCCTGGAAAGACTATTATTGATCACCCATATAATCAACAGGGTATAGATCATAGATATGTTCCTGATTTTTTGGTTCTTGGCTTAAATAACGGTAAAGTAGGAATAGATGAATATGGGGAAATAAGTTTATCATCAGATCCTGATAAATATATGCCTCAACTAAGTGGATTCTTGCACGAGAAAAGTAGGTTAGGTTCATTAATGAAAGAAGCAAGGTTTAGAATAATTACTCCAGATATAGGTACTCCGCTTGCAATGCAAGTTGTACCCGGAATTGAACATGTTGATACTGACATTATACCTTTTACGTATCCCGAGTTTAGTAATTTCGCACAAGGGGTTAATGTAGATTATAGAAAGACTCCTGAGGGTTTAACCCTAAATCAAATAAGAAGAGAAGCGCAATCTAGAATAGGTGAACCTCAATTTTATAGACAATAATCTTTACGGAGCAACTTCTCTATATACCCTTGGAGCATTTTTAATAAATCTTGGTGCATTTAAGCTAAAGTCTGGTCTCTCTTTAATATAAAATACAGGGCAATTTGAGTTACCAGAGCAAAGATCCCTTAAATTGTAGAAGTTTCCACCTTGAAGCGAAGCGTTTACAACTAATGCTCCCTCCATATTAAGTCTGTTGTCTGCTGTAGGACATGTATTATTTCCTTCAATATAGAAACTGTGATCTGTACTAAACCATCCTTCAAGATGTGGAGTAAGAGAGGTTATTGTAGAAGTTCCCACAGTTGAATCTACGTAAATATTTCCTTGAACACTAAATAATACAGTTGATGTAGGTGGAACATCAATCGTTCCATTTAGGCGTAAATTTTCTGATACTAAAATTACATAATCTCTATTTGCAGGAAAAGCATAGTTACTTGATAGTGTTAAATTTCCAGATGCTTCATATATACCACTTGCTAGAGTTGGTGATAGGCTACAATTTGTTATCCCACCAGCTCCACAATGTGCGCTTGTAAGAAGCGTAGGTGGAGTACCATTAGTTATTGCAAGATTTCTAATGTATGAATATGAAGTAGCAAGTGGGCTTCCTGAATTTGCAGGTCCATAGCTTTCAGAATATGAACTAATTCCACCAACCTTCCAGTTATATGGATCTTGAGAAGCTTGTCCTGACCCAAAATTATCAGATCCAATACCAGTATAGATAACTCCTGGAGTTCCAGTTCCGGCTGGATTAAGAAGGGAAGCATAGCTTTGACAGGTTGCTCCTGCTGGAATAGTATATGGATATCCATTATTAAACCAGATATCTGATCCACCTGTTTGAACCCAAGGGCCGTCATTTGTTATTATTCCAAAGTTTAAGTTTGAAATGCTTCCATTAGTACAAATTGCACTATTATATCCTACAATTGAAGTATTACAGTTTGTTTGATTTCCTACGGTAACAGTAAAGTTAGGTGGGGGACCATTTTGAGGATAACTTATCCTGTAATTTGATGGAAGATCAATGTAAGAAATTGTATAAGACCCTGGAGGTAAATTGCTTATCGTATATGCTCCATTTGTATCAGTGCCAGTATATGTTGTACCAGAAGAGACAGCTCGGGCTGTAATAGTTATATTTGCACCATAGTTAGATTCTGTTCCAGTATTTTTAATTCCATTTTCATTTTCATCAACATAAACATTACCGGTAATAGTAGATATAGTTATAAGATTAATTGTTGTAGTGTATGATCTACAACGATTTGTGCCTTGATAACAAACTGTAACGCTTGGATTAGTAACAGTTTCATTGGTGGTTGCTGGTGATCGCCATGTACTTACAGCAGAATTTACATTATCAACAGTTCCTGTTCCATCTGAAAACCAGGTATAGCTGAGTGGATCTCCGGTTGGTGAAGTAGGGTTGACGCATCTAAGCTGAGATGTGACACCGGTTCCTGGATTAACAGTTGAAGGAGTTGCGGTTAATCCTCCAGCACAAGATGGGTTATTAATTGGTGTAACAAAAAAATTAAAAACTCCACCAGGAGGAAGATCAAAAGTATTACTATTGGTTGAACTATTTGACATCATATATCCTGAGGGTATAGTTAGGGTAGTTGTTGATGTTCCAGGATCAAGATTAGTCATTCTTACTCTACCGTTTACGTCCGTTGTATAAGGAGAACCAGTTGACCCTCTTCCAGTTACCGTAATTGTTGCTCCTTGATAAGGTTCATCACCATCTATAGCATCTACAACTTGATTACCCCTATAATCTTTATAAACATATACAGTAACAGTTGATGTTTGTGGTGTTAATCCAAAATTTACAGTTCCATTTGGTCCAAGAGTTCTTTGTACACTACTTGGAGTTGTTAGTGTGTAATTCACTGGAGCTGTTGGCATTGAAGCACTGTATATTCCCGCATTGAGCTCGTTTGATTGATATACTCCATTAGTGGTAGTGTAATTTACTCCATTAACTCTAACTGTAGCACTAGATGTAAAAAGTGCTTCACCAGTATCTTTAGTGCCATTTGTTGGATTATTGTCAATAAAGATTATTCCACTAATATGAGAGGTAACAGTGTATGGTGTGGTTGCGTTGTTATTGCCCTCATTAACCTCATTGATATCATCAGTATTATTTACTCCATTATCGTTTGGATCTACTATTGCAGTTGCTGTATAGCTTCCTGCAACAGGTCTTGGAACATTAGGTACAGTAAGTGTTCTTGATTGGTTCACTCCTAATGCATTTGTCGGTATGCTTACGCTTTGTCCGTTACCATTATTTACTTTAACATCAAATGCAGTTCCTGTACCAGAATATCCAGAGTTTATTATTGTAACTACTGCATCTGTTGTTCCTGCTGAGTTTCCACCTTGAAAACTAAAACCCGTTATCCTAAGATCTGGTTTTCCAGAGCAATCATTTGTTGTTTGAGATCTCCAACTACTCCAATCTGTTGGGCCTGAAATACCTGGTTCAGTATGAGCTTGTATTCTCCATTCATATGCAGTGCTGTAGGGAAGGGAACACCCACCTGGGCCAGTGGTACAAGCATTTCCTGGAAATTCATATGTAGCAGCATCAATACCATTAACTTCGTGTAAGTCTCCTCCTCCAACTTTTCTAAACTGAATGTCATAAGGGTTACTATCTCTTTCTAATCCTAAGGGAATCCTATCCCAATTAAATTTCAACCCCGCAGCTCTATCTGTTCCTGCAGGCCCTTGGCAAAATGCAGTTTCAGTTCTAGTGCTATTTGCAGGGGGAGGGGGTGCACATCTATTTCCACCATCAGCTCCACCATCAGGGTCATTACATACTGCTGCATATGTTCTTCTTGATACTATATCGCATCCGCTTGACTTACATTCTCTACTTATCCACTCGCAGTTATTTGCTGGAGTATTTCCACCACAATAGTCTGTGCAAATTCCGTAATAGTTTCCTCCCCAAACGCATACATTTCCACTTCCAGGGCATTTCTCACTTGAACCCACAAATCCATGTCCAGTAGGGGAGTTACATCCACCATATATCTTATTTGTATCAGGATAACCTGTTTTGCATGTTACATCAACACGAACTTCGTATAGACACCCTGCTCCAGCTATTGGCGTGCATATAGGATCAGGGTTACTACTGTTTATTGGATCTACGCAAGCTGTAAGCCATTTCAAGGAATCATTATTATCATAGTCTGGAGAGCGACGTAATACTAGTACATTTTCAAAATTGTTACCGAATTTATTACATGAGTAATCTACGGAATAGGAGTTATTATAATAACTTGCCGTGTTTAAATTAGCATTCCACTTATATATATCATTATCCAGATATACTTCAAGGGAAACTCCCCAAATTGTTCCGTTATTTTTATTGCATAATAAAAAATCTGTAGCTGCTAAGGATTGGGCTGGGTTAAAATGCCATATTAAGACAGAGAATAAGATTATAAATAAAGCTTGAATTAGAGTAATAATTTTCATATTATTTGCTTTGTGTATCTGTTTCTTCTTGTTGCTTTAATGCTTCGACCTTGCTTTTAACACCAGATAGCTCTAGTGATTTTTTATATTCTTCTGGATAATATTTTCCCAAAAATGTAATGTACTCATTTACTATTGGATTACTGCCACTTTTAGTAATGCCATAATAGTCCTTCATAACATCAAGCATTATTAAATAAGCGGTTGCTTTCAGTTTAGTATTTGTTTTCGGAAGATAACCCACATTTTGAAGATGAATAATTAAATCATTTTTTAACCTTGATGATATAGAACTTGTTTTTATATCATTTACAATATTGATTATCTCTGTTGGTTGGGGAGAGTCTGCACAAGATGAATCCATACATGTAATTGGAAAATCATTTTTTCCGTTAGAATATGAAGCAAAATTATTTTGCGCAAAGCCACGAAGATCTTTATGTATTTGATATAGACTTTTTTTATTAGTATCTGAATATAGAGAAGATAAGAATATTCGCGCTTGAACAAGTGATTCATACTTTTCTTTATTTGATAACTTATTGCTTGAAAGATTGTTTATCTTTTCAAATGCGCGTAGATAATAGTTTGAGGAAGCTATTTCCTTATCTGACGCTAATGATTTAATTCTTACCTGTAGCTGAGTATATCCTTTTAATCCGGAACTTTGATTAATTAGGTTATCTTTTGAGTAATCTAAATAAAAAATAATCCCTATTATAATTAAGATTAAAAATAATAAACTTAGGACAATTAAGCGTACACGATTTTTAGCAAATAAAAAAGAAATATGTAGCATTTGTTAAATATGCCTTATTAAATTAAGATTACGATTTTTGACAGTTTATGTCAAGAAGAGGAAGGTTTAACTTAGAAGGTGAATCCGCCGTCTTCCTTTATTCTTCTAGCAGCATATTTATCAAATTGTTCTTCGCCGAATTCAGTTTCTCCATGAAACCAAGCTTTTTGTGCGAGTTTTAACCATTCTATCTTTCCACATTCTTTATATACTGTATATGCAAATAAACTGAAATTATATATTACCTTCCTTCTTGTGTCATTTCTTTCTTCATCAGTATTATCCAGCTCTCCTCCATTTTCTATGTATCCTAGGGTTTTGTTTATATACTTAAGATTATTATCATGGAATTGGCTTGTCTCAGGTAACACCTTTGATGGGGGTAAATCCAATCCATCTTCTTCAATTGGAGCGTAAATTCTGTGGGCATATTTGGTTAAGTTATTTAATGTTACCTCTTGATATTCTTGGTTAAATATTCCATTTTCAGGCGTAAGAATTTCTGGTTTAATTGTGGCACTTGGTTCCCTTGTTAGTTCTGGAGTAGGTTGTGCTGTTGGGATAGCAACTGGCTCAATCGTTGGTTCTGCTGTCATAGTTGCAGTTGGTTTTTCTCCTTCTACGCAAGGCTCCCAAGTTGTAGGATCATCTTGTGCTTGAAGAAGTGGATCTGTATTTACATCTACGCCAGGAGCTTGTGCAATTAATTCTGGAGTAGGTGTTGGGCCACTTGTTGGCTCAACGTTAGCACTTATTACTTGACCATCTGCAACTGGCGTTGGTGTTGGGTTAAGATCTGGATTTATATTTTGGTTTGGAAAAACAACTAATATGCATTCACCAGTATTTGGGTTTTTAAGTAATACTTGATTTGGAGCAGGAGTAGATTCAACTGGATTAATAGCATCTGTTGCTACTGGAGTAGGGGTTGAGCCTTGAGCTTCAACTCTTTGAGTTTTGAGTCCTCCTAGTCCTGAAAGAGCAGTTGCTGCGCCTCCGACCACCATAACGCCCTTAACTAAAAGGTTTTTTCTAGTTGGCAGTCGTCTCCCACTTTCTATAGGACTAACCATATATTAATTTGATCCTACTATAAGTTTTTTATTTTGTCAAGTAGTAAGCTAATTTAGCTTACTATTTCAATCTATACTTACTAAAATAAGTAAATATAGATTATTATTTTTAATAAATTCAACATTTATTTTTCTTCCAATATTTTCTTTTTGCAATAGATCACTAGTAAACATAAAAGTGCTTTGATTATTATTTTTAGAAACATTTCTAATAATTACTTCGGGATCTAGTTCAAATTTTAATATTTTTCCGCTATTTGTTCTTATTTTTATACCATCTTCATCAAAGCTATCAAGAGTTCCTTCTATGGCAAAAGTATTAGCATCTATTACAGATATTTCATCTACATTTTCATCTTTAATGTTTTTAATTATCTCGCTTGTTTCATAAGGAGAGATTGGTAAAACATCAAATATTGGTGATATTTGAGATAGGGAAATGATTCTAAAGTAGTTTAGGGATAAGAAATAGCCTAAAAGAAGTAAAGTAAGGGTAAAAATAATTAAAAATATGGTAAATAGCTTAATTTTGAATTTTCTCTTAAATTTAGTGTCTATAAATGAAGAATGTTCAGTTCTAGGTTGATACTCAAGGTCGTTTATAGGAATTAAAGCCATAAGTTAATAGTAAGTGGGAGCTTAGTGTATGTCAAGAAACTATATTAGCAAATATGTAGTTTATGTACGTAAGGTATTAATGAATTTTATTAATTTAATTCTATCAGGTAATTAATGCTTGACAATGGGTATTATATACACTAATATAGACACTATATGTCACAGATTAGATTAAACAAAACACCAGAATTAGAAGAAGTATTAGCTTTCCTACAAAACAAGTATCGCTTATTGTCTGAAGCTGAAATTATTAAAGTGGCTCTTGCTGAGAAGTACTCAAAAGAAGTAACAATCCCCTTAGTAGGTGTGGAAACAGAAAAATTAATCGCAAAGGGTCTTCAAGATATGAAAGAAGGAAGATATACTGATATCAATTCTGAAAAAGAACTGGATGACTATCTTAAAGCTATTTAAATGATTGTATGTATATTCTCCGCTTCCATGATTCCTTTAAGCCTACTTACGGTACAATCGTAAAAGGAGACCTGGAAAAAGAAAGAAGGACAAAAAAAGCATTAAACTTCCTAAGACAAGATCCTTTTTATCCTTCTTTAAAATCACATAAAGTCAACACGAGAAACTTTGGAGAGAAGAGAAGTAGTTGGATTACTTCCGGCCTGCGAATTATTTGGGATTTTGCTCCAGCAGAAAAAATGAGAATCACTATTTTTGCAATAGTAACTCATACGGGAACTCACAGGGAGTATAAGTAAATCTTTTTAAGAGGCAAGGTTTTATGTGCTCAAATTACATTAAGAGCTATTCTACTCAGTAACTGGTGTTGAAACTTCATTAGTAGTTGATGAGCTTGATTCAATGTTAATTTCTCCGTCAGATGTTAACTTTAAAAGTGATCCTGCAGTTGAGTCTCCAGAGACTTCAGTTTTTGGAAGAAAGTTAATTACGCTGTTTATTCCCTCAGTTCCAATTGGTGTATAGTTTATTCTTACTAATTGGCCAACACCTTTAACCGTTGTTTCTCCAGGAGCAACTGTTAGTGCATATGAAATTCTTCCATTTTGTTGATCTACTTTTTTTAATACTTCTACAGCTTGTGGAAAGAAATCAAGTGGGGTAACTGTAACGTTTGTAATTAAGGTAGGATCATAATAAAGCTCAAGTTGAACTCCAATAACACCATTTTTACCAGTATTTATATTTACTGTTGAAAAATAATCATTACCTTCTTCAGATTTTGTAGATTCATCAATAGATAGGGAAGTATCAGCCAAATTAGTTTCTTCCTGAGTTGTTTTTTGAACAATTTGTTTTAGTGGTGCATCTTTTGAGAGAAATGCAACATAAACTAGAGAGATTGCAATTAAGGCAAGGATTACAATTAAAACAACTGTTTTTAGAGGAACACCTGCTGATGGTTTAGGCTCTGTTGTATTTTGTTGAAAATTTTGATTATCCATTTTTTAGTTAAATTTATTGTCTAGGTTTTCCAGTCTTTTGTCAATTTAATTAATCACCAGCTTGAACTGAATACTCTTGAATAAAGTATCCATAATCTAATTGGTCGATGTTTTGTATATCCTCACTTTTTCCATCATCGTTTAAGTCAGATAAGAGTCTATATGATTCATCTTGATTACAAAGTGCTTTTGCTTTTTCTGTTTTTGCAAAGATTGAGCAGCTAATTAAGATTCCATAGTCTATGAGTCCAAGCTTATTGTCATTATCTACGTCTCCAGCGATTAGGTTAACAGGAGACATTGCATGTGTTTTTCCAGCTGTTAAGTTTTGAATACCTGGTATTTGTTTTTTAAGTCTTCCATCTGCTTTTACTTTTACTGTATAAGCACCAGTTACAAAATCTTCAGCTAGGGTAGCTGTGCCAATGAATTTTCCGTAATTTTGTGCACTTTGGCTTGCTACATAATTTATTTCAGCTGCAACTTCTTCTACTTTTTCATTTAGATTATTAAATACCTCAACATTAAGTGTTCTTTTTGGGTGTTTTGGATCTTTGTTTGAATTAGCAAATAAGGCAACTGTGTTTGTTCCTGTTGTTCCAATAGTATTAAGTCCAATCACAAATGAGAGCTTTGTTATTTTCTTTCCGCCATCTCCGCAAGCTTGTCCTGCTTGTGTGCAACCTCCAGTATTTGTTCCGCAAGCATTTACTACTACGCAAGCGTTACTTTGGCAAGTAAAGTAAGGGTTAACTTCTGACCCAGTACAGGTATTATCATTTTGTCTGCCAACTGTATATTTTAGGATAACAGTATCTTTAAGGTTAGTATGTCCTTTTTGAACTGCTTTTATTTTTATCTCGTATGTTTCACCCTTTTTAGCGCTAGTAGGGGAGGTTACTTTAACTTTTAATAATTTTGTTTGTTCAGATTTGAGATTTTTTACCTCTCCCTTTATGGTTTCTTCTTGTCCATTAAGAACGTTTACATTCCATTCATTTGGTTTTTCAACTGTAATATTGAAATCAGCAGGATCTTTACAAGAAGAATTATTGTTTTTTAGTTCAACGTTATATGTAATCGTATCTCCTTTTTGACCATTTTTATCATTGTCAGTTGAAATAAGCTTTGGATTCTTAAAAGAACATGCTTGTTTTTGACCGATTTCGGTTTTTAACTTAATAGTATCTTTATTTCTTGAATTTCCGTCTTTTTGAGTTGCGGAAACAACTGTAGTATGTGTTCCAGCAGATGGGTTATTTGGAGGAGTAACAACTACATTAAATTTGCCAGTTTTGCCTGCTTTTACTGTTATTACATCATTAGCATTTACCTTACTTCCATTTATTTTTGCTTTCCAATTAGAGTCTGACCCACCAGGTGCATTTGCTTTTAATTGATAATTATGTTCGGTCTTACATGGGTTTTTAAGAGATAGATTAAATGTATTTCCATTTTTTCCATCTAAAGTTATTTTAGGATCTGAGCAAGCATTTCCGCCGCCACCGCCATTAGTTTTTTCTTTTATGAAAAAGTAAACTGTTCCATCGCCATTAATTGAGGCAATATTTCTTGGGCTATCTGTTACTAGTTTAACCACATGGTTTGATTTATCATCTGATTTTTTGTATCCAGCGTAAATAAAATCAGAATTGTCTGGAAGAACTATTTTTATCTTTGATGTTCCATCATGATTTATGCTAAATCTAGGAGTACATCCGCCAGTTCTGCTCCAAGTTCTTTCTTTACCATTAACGAGTAAATCTAATTTTCCTGTATAACAATTTTCATTAGCATCAATTGAGAAATTATTGTTTTTATCTTTTAGAACATAAGCAACATTTAGTTTATAAACAGAAGGAAGACCAAAGGTTACAGTAGAATTTTTGTAGCTTGGACTAATAGCACTAGTGCTTATTGCTGATCCTTTTGAAGTGGCATGTTGATTGGTTGCAGGATTGAAAACGTCAATATAGTTAAGAGTCTTGCTTGGCTTAATGAGCTTAACTGTATAAACCGTTGGCTCACCAGCTTCTGGGGAATTATAGACTTTTATTGCATGGCTGCAGGAGTTAGGTCCACTTGTATACTTAACTGTTCGCGTTGAATTTGCATCTCTAACTTGCACTTCTACGTCACCTACGTAGCACTTATCAATACTTGAGTTATTCCAATCTTTATTTTCATTACTATCATTTGCAACAGACAATTTTACATCAAAGCTTGCAGCATTAGCACTTTTAATAGGGAAGACATTTGAGAAAAGAATAAGAAAAGAAGCTATGAAAAGCAAAGAGAGCTTTTTAAATAAATTCATATATGGTTAAGACTAGAATAGTATAGTTTAAATTGTTTTGTCAAGAAGGGTATTAATGCTCTTGAATTTTAACCCTATTATATATATAATATAGTCATTACTCACACTTAGATTAAAGTTCCTGAGATTTAAACCTCATCTAGGTGGCGGAATAAGGAACTAAAAAAACTTATGAAAGAAATTACACTTGAAGAACTTCTTGAGGCTGGATGTCATTTTGGCCACCAGGTAACAAGATCAAATCCAAAAGCTAGAGACTTTGTCTTTGAGGCTAGAGATAATATTCAAATTATTGATCTTGCAAAAACAAAGCAAGGATTAGATGAAGCAGCAGAGTTTGTTAAAGCTTTAGGTCAAAGTGGTAAAACACTTTTGGTTGTTGCAACTAAAAAACAAGCAAAACAGGCTGTTGAAGAAGAAGTGCAAAAGACAAGGGAAGAAATAAAAGAAAAGATAGAAAAAAATGGACAAAATCTTTTCTTCGTTACGCAAAGATGGGTTGGTGGAGTTTTAACTAATTTTTCAGAGGTATCAAAAAACTTTAAAAAGTTAGCAGATCTAAAAGCAAAGATAGAAAATCCAGAAGAAAAAGCAAAATATACCAAAAAAGAAATTGGACTTTGGGATAAAGAGATACAAAGATTAGAGCTTTTCTATCAAGGCATTAATACAATGACTCAAAAGCCAGATGCGCTATTTATAGTAGATTCACATTTGGAAAA
>ERZ1292629.767-Hain-H43-01um-R1-767-length-35087-cov-30_pt2 | contig 25517 bp, 36 predicted proteins | sample MGYA00564399_ERZ1292629 | MGnify/ENA primary metagenome ERZ1292629 (study PRJEB36523, sample SAMEA6512636) | groundwater metagenome | collected 2019-01-08 | study: AquaDiva: Metagenomics assemblies of 32 groundwater samples
AACTACTGCGGTTCCAAAAGCTTTGCAGGATGAGTTAGGAGTTGGTGCATTTAATAGTCTGAGAATGCTAGCTCCGGGTGTTACTAATACAAATACAACAGTTACTAGACCTAGTCTTTTGCATCGTACGCTAGATACGGTGCGAAAGTACACTCCATGGATGGATAACTATTAAAGTTTATGCCATACACGCAAGAAGAGAAAAACATAATCATAGAAGCTAGGGGACTAGATCCCAAAGAGTATGTTTTTGACGAAGCTACATCGACGATCTCCAAACGTGAGATCATTCCACAGCCTACAGTCAATCCACATCCAGTAGAAGCAAAGAATATAGGTGTAACTACGGCGGCATATCGTGGGGCTAGAAGTAATATCGGAGGTGCGGGACTAGGATTAGCTGCGGCATCTGCTAGTTTACCATTAGCGGCAGCAGTTGCTACTGCATTTCCACCATTAGCGCCGGTAACAGGTATAGGTATACCTTTGATTGCTGGTTTGGGTGGAGCATTTCTAGGATCTTCAGCACAAGGTGCTATCGAACCCGAGCGTTGGAAAGAAGAACTTGCTCAATCCACAGCAGAACGTCCATATTCTACATTTGGAGGTCAACTAGCAATAGGACTCTCTCCTTTTGGCCCAAATACGACAGCTATCAGAGGACTGGGACGTTTGGCTACAGCAACAGGAGCACGACTTAGTGCCCGAGAATTAGCAGCACTTAAAACTGCTGCTGTACAGGCTGGTATAGGTGGAGGAATGGAAACTGGCGTGCAAGCATATGAAGCTGCTAGAGATCCAAATCGTACCATAGGTGAAATCTTTGACCCGATTAAGATTGCTGCTGCCGCTGCGGCACAAGGTGTTTTCAGTCGTCCAAATGTTGTTGGACGAAAAGTATTTCGTTTTCCAGGAGAACTACCAGAGATTTCTCCAGAAGATACAGCAAAAACTAAAGCCTTCTTTGAAGGCAAAGAAGCAGCATTAGCTGACGAAGCACAGAAGCAAGCTAATGCTAAGGAAATGCAGAAAGCCGGGACGATTGGTGATGTGGGTTATCCTGGATTAGGAGAGACTACTGCTACTCCATATAAGACTACATTAGATGTTCCAATCGAACAACCCAAAGCGCCCTTGAAAACTTCTCCATTACCTGGAGAGACTACTGCGGGAAAGAGCAAGATTCCAAGAACTGTAGAAGCCAAGAGTTATGGAGTTAATGTTGAAGAATTACAAGCACAGATAGACGCTGAACTAGCTTCTATTGAAAGAATACGTTTAGAGGCTGTACAAGAGAAAAAAGCAGTAGAGAAGGAAAAGGTTATTGCTGAAGTAAACCGCTTAAAAGCTGAACGCAAAGCTATAGAGCAAGCTGCGACTGAGGAGCAGATTAATCAGATAGAAGAAACCAAACTTCAAGCAGAAGAAGCCAAACTCCAGGCCAAACTCCAAGCAGAAGATACTACCAAACTCCAGGCTGAAAAAGAAGCAATGGCCAGGACTATCTCTAGGATGCCAGAGAGCATTGAATCTGGATTGCAGACTAAGATGGGACCCAAGTTTGAAGACAGAATTCCAACAGAGATTTCTCCAGAAGTACCTAGTGAAGTAACTGTTCGTCCAGAAGAATCCGCAGCGGACTTAGAGACTAGAAATTTAGAAGCCGAAGTTTCTGGAGAACCTCGTGCTAAATACTCAACTGCTCCAAAGGAGGATGAAGCCACTAAGTTAGGTACAAAGCTCTTTGAAGAATCTGTTACACCTAAGATTTCAAAAGAAGCAATTGCTGCTTTAAAGATTGCTATAGCAAACAAGCAAGTTAATTCAAAAGAAGAAGCTATAGCTTTCCTCAAAAATCCACCCGCAAAAGTCGTTGCCGAACCTCAAAAAACTAGTTCCCCTTATAATCTACGTCAGGCAGGTGAGGATGTTCGTGGAGCATTTAAAACTATTGGAGAGACTCCTAAATGGGAAGGTGGAGATATAGATCCTGAAATTCCTCTAAAGAAAGGTGAGCTTTATCGTCGTGGAAAAACGTCACCAGAAGGTCTTACATTATCTGCTAAATATGCTTCTCCTTCTACGGGAATACATGAAGCTGCACATAGATTTCTTGAGCAACTCTACGAGAGAGGAACGAATAGGGATCGTCGAATCATAGACAATGCTTTAGACTTACATGGGTATAAAGGAAAATTCTCAGACAACTATAGTTCTGAAAAAGCCCAAGCAGAAGAATCACTGGTGAAATTAGTAGAGAAGCGCGGATATTCTCGCCAATCAGAACCCGCATTTAGAAAGTTCTGGAGAGAAGCAAAAGCCGGTTGGACAGAGAAACTTACAGGTAAAACATTAGATCCAGAAGCTATTATAGCTCAGCGGCTTCTTAGAGATAGGCCATTAGGTAAGGTTAAGGGAAAGGATGTGAAGTACCTTTCAGAGAGACCAACTAATGATGACCTAGTTACTGCTAAAGCCAAACTTGATAAGGCTCGTCAGGTTGCTGATCAAATAATTAACAACAAGAGATTATATGAGAATGGAAAATTTACTTCTTTAGAGGCAGCTACTGCTTATCGAGCCGCTGTGAAAAATCGTAACCTAGCTGCCGTAGAATTTCATGATCTGGTAGATAGTCGAAATGCTATTGAACCTACTTACAAAGAGCCACCTACTGGATTACCTGAGGAGCCGAAAGCTAAGTATTCAGTAGGTTCTGAGACTAAGGAAGATATAGTAAGAACTTATACAAATGATCCAGAAGAACAAAAGAAACTTTTTGCGATATTAGACCAAGGTCCTGTCAGCGAAAAAGAGCATAATCCATATAAGCCTTGGACTGCTGAATGGGTAATGTTTGAAAAGAGACCTCCTAAGTGGGAAGAACGTTTTACACAGGCCCAAGTCGGTATGATAAGAAACTCACCCTTTATTATTGATAACGAGTCTAAGACTGTTTATATGCGGGATGAAAAGGGAGAATGGTACCAAAAAACTTTGTGGGCTGCAAATGATGATGGTTTAGCTGTAACCTTAAAAGATAATATATTAAAGGGTAGAGCTATCCCTCTGAGCGAAATTCAGTCTAGTGATTATTTTGGATTAGTCAAGCATCTAAACTCATTGGTCAAAGATCTAAGTCCTACCAAAGAACTACCTCCGGCTAAGTATTCAGTTGAAACAGAAGCTGCTACAAAGAGCGCTCAAGAAGAAGCCTTGGAATTGGGAATTTCAAGATCTAATTTTTATCGACTTTTAAAGCAGACTTCAGGCAATATAGAAGAAGCTTTAAACATAGCCAAAAATAAAGCCAAATACAGAGCTTCAGGATTGCGCAATGTCTCCAAAGAGAGAAGTCTTTCTGCACCAGAAGGTATGGAAATTCCAGAGGGAACTTATGTTAAGGGTAAATATGTCCCGTCTGACGTGGAAGCTTCTGTTAGGGAAGGTGTAAAAGAAGCCATTAGTCATAGCAGAGCTTCTAACATAGAGTTTGATGATGTTTTGTCTGAGGCTGTGCAGGCAGTTCGCTCTCGTGGTGGAGATCCCAAAAAGACTGCTATGGGTGCATCGAATGCTTACTTGAAAAGGCTTTATAATGAACAACAGTCTGCACCAGAACAACTTGGAAGAAATATTTCTGAAGAAGAGTCTTCTTTGGGAGAACAGATTCTAGATGAAGGAGTTTCTCGTACTAAGGATGCATGGCTGAGTCACTTAAATGAAACTGCTCCCTATGAGGGCGAAAAGTCGGGAGTAGCTGATTGGCTTAATGAAGATGCGCAGAAGGGCAGAATGATTTCGCCGAAAGAGGTAGCTAGTCACATAGATCCACAGGCCAGGTATTCAACAGCCTCGATAGATGATCTTCCACCAGAAGCACCAAAAGGCTATCTACCTATTATTGGATCTATGATAGCTAGAGTGCGAAGAATTTCTCCAGAAGCAGGTGAGTATTTGAATAACCACTTTGCAAGAAAATCTAGTCTACAGGGAAAATATGTTAATCTCCCACTAGAAGAACTCTCTAAATTCAAATTTCAAGAAGTGGAACAAACGTTCAAAGAATTCAGAAATTTATATAGAAATAATACTGGAGAAATTACTTATCCAGAAATAGCTGAGGTTCTATCTCGTGCATACACTACACCTCGAGATGATCAAATTAGACTGGGGTTAAAAATACATGGCAGAGAAGCTGGAAAGAACCAATACTATGTTCCAGATGAACTAAGTATTCCAGTGTTAGAAGAACTTTCGCAACGGCCAAATAGTCCTGAATCTAAGAGTTACAAAAGACAATGGGCAGAGTATCTTCAAGAGCAAAAGTTATCAGAGGAAGACGCTACTTCACTAGTAAATAACTATCAAGAAGCTCTTTCCGCAGATCCACATAACTATAAAGCGATCTACTTTGGAGCACTTGACAAAGCTGCTGGTTTAGGATTACCTGAAACTTTAAGGGAAGTTAATCCTCTTCGCGCACTGCGTCGATACGGTAACCGTACTGCAAACAGATTAGCTTTTTGGCAAGAAATACAAAAAGATCATTCGGATCTATTTGGTATAGAGCGTGATGAAAATACTCCTGCTCTATATAGTGATCTTTCTGCCGAACCTGCTGTTCGCGCCGCTATGGCTCAGATTATAGGTACTGGTCGAACAATTGGTCAACAGAGATTTATGGCTATTGCTAGAACAGTAGCAAACTCTATTCTTGGTACAGCTACTGGAATTCGAGATACAGTATCCATACCATTGAATAGTATGCCTTATGTTAAAGGAGACCTGGGGATATTGTTTAAGGGTTTTCTAAACATACGTCAGGAGCGAGTTAATGCATTGAAGATGAATGCATATAAAAAAGGACTAGACACTCTTGCCTGGGGAGAACAAGAGATTCCAGATAGGGTGTCTGATATGATTGGAAAAGTTGCACAAGTATTGAGAGTGCTTTCTGGACGCGAACATATTGAACGATTTAATCGTGTAGCTACATTCTCTATTGGAAAAGAACTTGCGCGATTAAGATTATTACAGGGTGATTTGGGATTCTTCAAGAAGTTTGGTACTTTGGTGGAGGGAGACCTTTTTAAGATGGAAGGTGTTCAATTGGAAAATGCTCTTAATCAAGTAGCCAAGAATTTCGTAGATAGGAATCAAGGTACATATGACCCGCGTGGTCTTCCCTCTTTCAATCCTACAATAGAGCCTTGGTTAGCTCTGTCTAAGTGGTCTATAGAGAAATCTAATGTTATCTGGGAAGATGTGTTTCAGCCGATGAAAAAGGGAGACTATAAACCTTTCCTTTATTACACACTTGGTTCTGTGATGACTGGTTTAGGTATACGAGAGCTAAACACACTGATCAATAACAAGCGTCCACAAGATCCTAGTTTAAAGGAAGTAGAAGCTGGAAGCGGAAAGGCCAAGGATTACGTTGCGGCTTTTACATCGTTAATGCAACTTGGACAATATGTTGGAATTCTAGGAGATACTGCCAAAGCAATCTCTGATATTACTCTAAGGGGAAAGACTCCTAACCAGTATGTTTCTTTTCCTGCTGCACAATTTATGCAAGATAACGTTGTAGATAACATTAGATTTTTCTCAGAAGCTGTTCAACAAGGAGAAGATCCCATCAGAGCAATAGGAACTTTGGTTCTCTCCACGCTAGAAAATGCAAACCAATCTTTTAGACTCATAGCTAATCACAGCTTCAATGCAGAAAAATCTAAGCGTTCAGAGAAGTTTCGCGATAAACGCATATTTGATGAACTACAAGGTAAGCCTGTTGGAAACATTCCAGCGAGGAGAAACCCAGCATTGAATCAAAACATAGAGCAATACAAATTGACAGGAGACATCGAGGAAGCTCTATCTCTATTACCTAAAATTGTAAATACTCTTAAGGTAAGATATGGAGACAGACCAGACCGATTACTAAAGGCTATTCAAGGACTCTCTCAAAATAGCTATCAAACATTTCCTAATCCTCGCAGCTCTCCTTTACAAGCACAAAAATACTATAAATACCTTCAAACTACTTTAGGCGAAGATGAAGCTAAAGAGCGTCTTTTGGATTATGCAAAGCAGACTGGAATTAACCAAGTGAAGAGTTCTATTTTGCATTGATTTTGCGTCCACAATGCACACAAAAAATACCATCCGCCTTTTCCCAGTAATACTTATGTCTGCATCTTGGAAGAAAACTTAACAGATAATTATAAGATTTATCCGATAGTTGTGCATTGTCTCTTATGGTGAGCAGAATTGAATAAAGTTTATGATTCATATTTTGTTCCGTTCTAAGGTAAGTTCCTCCAAGCGCCTAAGTAGCCATTCATAGCACTTTGGTGCTCTTCTATTTAACTTCCCATAATTTCTTCCAAAATTCTCAGGTATAGAGATTTCTCCTTTAGGGAGATTCTCCAAAGCTGTCTCTACGCAGGCTTGAAATAGGAAGAGTTCCTCATCTATGAAATAGTTGTCACTTCCTTTGCAACCTTTCTTTCGTGTAGGTATTCCATAGAATCCCTTTACATTTCGTTGTGGACGGCAACCAGTTCTAGCCCAATTTTCTTCATATAGAGTAGTCATTTTACAAGAGAGTAGTTTTCCCCATCTACAGATACCTTCCCCAGAAAGTGTAATTGTCGCATTACATCTAACAACCCAACATCCCCATTCGGAAGTTCATCATAAAATTCCAATAGTAATTCTTTCAATGTTGCCTTGCTGTGTTGTCTAAGATAACCACAAATAGACTTGGCTATTGGAGAGAGAATATTTTTAGGAGCAAAGTTAAGGGCTAAATGCATTTTTTCCTCGACTCCGGAAAGCATATGTAAAACTTTTTCACATACAGAGAGTTCTATGGGGTGAGAGATATTCATATTCTCTGACATCTTTAAACATAAGCATAGTTTTTTCACAAGCATGTTTTTCTTTGAGTAGTAGTTTTGAAGTTTTGGACTGGTATTAGCAACTTTATATCCAGGACCTTCCCACCAATGCCGTAGATATTCATTGGCTTCTGGCGTAAAATGCACTCTGCCATAACATTTGCTAAGAGCTAACAGGTAATCTAAAAGATCTAATTTTATCTTCTTTTGTTCTTCGTTTAAAGGTGGAATTTCCCAGAGTTTGTTTCTAGGAAGCTCTTCAAAAATAAATAAACATCTTGCTGTTAAACCTTGCGCCATGAGTCTTGTATCAAAGGCTTCTTGCATGAAATCCACTGTTGTCCCTGCTAATATAGATACGCAACAACGTCGAATTATATCTGTACCTCGACCTAGGGATTCATAAACAAAATCCCCTGCTCCATAGGCGTTTAAAAGAAATTTCATAATCTGTGCTTGCTCTTTTCGTACTAAGGAAGAAAGTTCTTCCAGAACAAAGTACATAGATGTATGTGTATATATTCCACCTGCATGTTTACATACACGTACAGACTTAGATACTTCGAAAATCAGCTTCTCAAATGTAGTTGAATCTGCTCCCCTAGGAAAAACAAATTTCTTATTCTTCTTTTCCTCTGGATCATTTGTATGCTCCACAGAGGTTACCAATTCATGATGAGTCAAGAGGGCTTGTAGTTCATCTGTAACTAACGTTTTCCCCGTACCAGGATCTCCTACTAAAACAAGATACAGGTTTGGAAAAACAGGTTTAAATTCCATATCTCCTATCCAAACCCTTCGTTGCAAAGCGGCGGAAGTTAGAAATAGAAATGAAAAGTTGATGAAACTATCTGGAGAAACTAACTTATCTGTATAGATTCGCCACTTTTCCATATTTGTCATAGTGTACAACCCATACCTTCTAAGTTATTTTTAGATACTTTACCCCAATTCAAACCAAATTGAACTTCAGATTCCATTTTGTAGTTTACTCCAGAGCTGGATATAAGAGCTGCTTCTATAAATAGTTTTGCCTTCACCGCAAGGGAATCTTTTTCGCTTTTCTTGCATTGTAATAAATAACTGTCATGTGTATTTGTTAGGAGATCCCAATCCAAATGTTCGCTCTCAATATGTTGTTGCATTCTAGTGCAGGCTATGTTTGTGATACAACCTACAGTAGATTGTGGAATCCAACTAAAGGCATCTCTCAAAAGAGCGTCTGTATATCGTTCATAGAATATTCTTCGGTAACCAAAGAGATTCCTAAGTTCTCGTGTGGTCTTTAACTTCTCTTCTATGTTTTGATGATAACAAGAGATTTCTGGAAAGAGTTTTTTGTGTCCATCTAGGAATAGTTTTGCCTCTGCGGCAGAAAGAACTAATGTTCCTTCAGATTGTTCTAGGCAACTGTGTCTAAATGTTGTTGGTCCTTCACCATAATTCCCAGCATGAACCACACGTTTGCCTATGGCATAAGGTTGACCAGAAGATCTAATAGTTGCATCTAATATTTTCCATTCTGAAATAGAATTTAAATCTTCTATGGGAATAGATAGATACTTCTTTGCAGAAAACTTTTCTGCAAAAAGATACATTGCTAAATAGGTATGCGGCTTAATATTACATTCAAAGAGTTTCTGTAGATTTCCCCTTGGGCATTCATAAGCTACAACCCTAGCCTCTGCACCTGCTTGGTCCACTTGAACAAAACACTTTCCAGAATCAGGTATGAATATGTTTCTACTTTCTCGATTGACATTCTGTAAATTCCCACCATACCTATTCAATAGCTTAGACGAAGCTAGCCGAAAAGTTTTGGTTCCAGCTAACTTATAATTGCAAGTGAATCTATTCATCTTTTGGTTGGATTAGATATCCCATGTAACCCTGTCGATTATCCATAGATGTGTAATATTTCTTAAATACGTGCTTTACACCATCAATGCTAACCAATTCTAATCCCTCAGGTAACCATTGATAAAACCAAAGTGGAACCAAAAAATATGAACTTTCTTTCCATTTACCAAAACCTAATATATCCATCTGCTTAGATGTGAGTTCAGCAATGTTAATTACTTCTATGTTAGTGAAGGGAATATCACGAATATATGATATTATATAATCATTTGTCCAATGTGGATGATTTATAACTTCGGCTGAACAATGCAAAAGTTCATGCTGCAACAATCTACATTTTTCGTATGCTGTCATGATTGTTTTATTTTGGTTGGGTTAGATAGAAGTTGGCAGTAGGATTCGAACCTACAACTCTGGTCATTGGCTTGACCATTGTTTTCCCGATTAAACTATGCCAACTACTGGCTCTACCATTGTATTACACTAGCCAGTATAGTGTCTATGCAGGGCTTTCAACCTGAATACAATGGTTAAATCAGTCTGTTTCACATAAAGGAAAGAAAAAGCTTTTTCGTAGTAGTATTGGATTCAAAAGAAGTTTCTTTTGGTTTGCTATTTTTAGTTGGGCTAGCATCCATAATACCCAATCTGTATGTAAAGCATTGAATCCTTTCTCTGTGATGAATTCAATTAGAATCTGTTCGTTTGTTTTCACTGTTTCCAAAGGATCTTCAATTTCTAACTCTGGTGTTTTCATATGTTTAAAGGTTTTTATACTTATCAACCTCGTCCCATATAATCTTCACCTGCTGTTTGTGAAAATATTCTGGCAATTCTAAACAGCCTGAGTTAATACAATAACGCAGTATCAAAATGCAAAATGCATCTTGTTGGTCATAAATACCCATGTCTGCGACCTCAGCAATTTTCCGAATCACATTGCAAAGTTCTACATTACTTTTGAGATTGATTGGGTCTATGAATTTCTGTCTAATTTCTTCCAAGCAACAGTCGCTGTCCTGTTTAGCTTGCATTTTTAGCGCAAACTTTTCGCGCTCGGTTTGTTTAGTAGATAGTTCGTTTTCTATGCCATCTGGGTTTTCTCGATAGGTTCTCATTTTTTTATACTATTCCAGCATCTTCCAAAATTGCAATTGCTTGTCGTGCATCTCGAATATTACGATTCGAGATTACTAATCCTTGAGGGTGCTGCCGATTGGGCGGATCATTTTCGTAACAGGCTGTGCGCACTTGATACATTATTGTTCTCAAAATCTTAGCACAGACTAGTAACTGAATGTTTGATTCTTCATCCATAGTTTTTTTTGTGTTAATTTGATTCACCACACCTCTGCGCAACGACGGAGGGTAATAGTTGGCTGTCCATCTGGACCGTGTGTGTGTTCTTCTATGCGCTCAATTCTTAGCATAAGCGCGCGTAGTTGCTTCCGTAGATCGCCGAGCTGTTCTTCGGTCGATTGCTGGTTTAGCGTGGTAACGTCACGCGCCGATATTGGAGCTGGTTGAGTCATATATTTTTAATTGATCATTTCAGTGGTTAACAGGTAGCCACCGCTTCCGATTTGTTCCTCAGCGTCCCGCTACCGCTGAATTCGTCGTTGAGCTGCTCGCGTCTGTTCCATAGGTCATACGCCATGATTTTCGCAGTCGGTCCATATCCGGGCGGCCCCTTACCGCCGCACTCGCAGTGGACATGCGCTCCGTCCATCCATTCGTGCAGGTGTAGCCGTTTTGTGGCGCAGTATGGACATGGCCGCAGTCCAACAAGATCACTGGAGCGAATCTCCGTTGGCGTCTCTCGTGTTTTCATGGCGTTTGGGTCGGCCGCCACTCAGCTTGGTTGTTAGGTAAACCCGCCAGTACCACAGCCACAGCCAGTGCCCGCTCAGCCTGCCTCTCCCACAGCTGGCGCTCTTTAATTCTACCTTGGTAGTACGCGAACACCGCAACTATGGGCCAACAGCACACAGCCACTAAGACCAAATACAAGGCTTGAATTTCACTCATAAAGTGCCTAACCAATCGCTCGATCCAACCAGCCCAGACGTGGGATTTTCGATTGTTGTTTCTGTTTCCATATTCAGTCTTTCTCGGACCGGTGACTCACCTCTGTTGTTTGGAAAGTCGCCACGATGCCACAATGCGACCTAGCCCGTTTATGTCGTCCATTTCATTGATCAGCAACCACCGGTCTCCGGCTACCGCACCCGGCATTACGTTGGCAGGGACACCCAAGCCATCGCTGCAATGTATTGCCCAACCCTCTACTTCCTTGACCGTTACTATTTCGATCGCCGGGCAGTATAGTGGTGCAGTAATGCCGAACAAATCGCTTAAGTCAACTGGCCTAGCACTGGGATGTTCGATCGTTGTTTTTGTTTTCATGAATTTTGGGATTTTCGGGCCAGTAGCTCACCTTGGTCGTTCGGTGAATGAACGCGTCGGTTCCATTTCTCCGTCGCCTCCTCTACAGAAGCAGCTTCCGGTCCAAACGTCCCGCAGTTGAGGCAGTGGAAATAATATCCGCGCCGACCATCTAGCCGGAGACGTTTGTCCCACGGCAGCATGGCGTATTCATTACCGGTGCCGCAAAACGGACACGGGATCACCGAACAAGGCGCTGGAATGAACAACTGGGAGTCTTGGCTAGTCCGCTCCGGTTGAATTTCGCTCATAGATCCTTTGGACTGCCACTCACCTTGGTCGTTATGCATTTGTTACAGCTTTGTATAGCCGTCGCTCGTTGGCGGTCCATATATGTCCGTGCTTAAATAGTGCACCAAACGAGAGCATCCAGAGCTTCTTGCGCGACTAGAGTATCTGCCATCCGTGCTACTTCGCGGCGACGTATCGTCATAGGAAGCTTCAGAAATTCCTTTCGGTTGACTCTAATGTATAACCAGTCGCTCCACTGAACAGACGTGGGTTTTTGCTGTTCAGGGATCTGTAGGGTTTTGGTTCTCATGGATTGTTCTCGCGCTGATCAGCGTCTTTCATTGTCGCGTACATTCTCCCGCGCCAGTGCTTTCTCGGGCACGTCATGGCCACTCGATGCACAGGGTCCGGAATGAAAAACGGGCCGTATATCTTCGGTTGTGCTTTCTCGCCGCATACGGGACATAACAAGTCGCTGGAGGCAACGGTAGGTTTGTATTGCTCGATTGTCTTTGGTGGATTCATACATTTTGGTTTTCTCCGCCGCTGAATTCTGCATTAAACGGCTTCAAAATTGTTTACCCCCAGTGATTCGCCGAACTTCATGTTTGTGATCCTCGCGCTGCGCATTAAAGGCCATCTTTTCATCGAATGCACCTTGCAGATCGTATCCGAATCCGGCGGCATAATCCAAGATTCTGATGAGCGCATCAGCAAGTTCGACCTCAGCCATTTTGCGATGCGGCAGCTTGTCGTCCATCAGGTCTTTGCGTTCACCTTCAAGCGCCTCGCTAATTTCTGAGTGAATGAGCGCGAGCAGTTCGCCTTTGTTGCGCTTGATTGGCTGGCCGTTTTCCACATCCTGCCACCATTTTATGTTTGCCAAGTGAACTTCCTGTGACAGTTCGTTGATGGATCGGTGTCGCAGTTTTAGTCCACCACCACAGAGTGGGCATGCTTTCATATTCATATTTTTGTTTGATGTTCAAAGCAAACTTGCATTTAAGGGTAGTCCATCATCTGAAAGAGCAATATATTGGATTTTTACTCTCTGTCCAATAGGAGGTTCTTTTTGAAAACGCTCTCTATCTGCATCATCCATTCCTGTGCCTACCTTAAAAGTTTTTCCATCTTCACGTTGGCAGATAAGAGCACCTACTAGACCAATATATTTTCCTTCTCCTGGGGTAATACCTACTACAATACATTCTTCGTCTTTAAAATCCTTCCTCTTTTGGAGATATTTACTACGTCCATGTGTATACATAGCACTTGGAAATCTATATATCAATCCCTCATAGCCTTGTGATATATAAAAGTCATAGTAATAATCAGCCTCTTGCTGTGTACTTACTATGTGTGTAGGTACACATCGATTTGGGGAGACTAAATCGCTTAGAAGGGTAAGACGATCTTTTTGCCGCATTGCTGGAATAACTAGGTCGAACACCAAGTACTCTATTTCTTTTGTCTCTTCATTAGGCATTAGTCTGTTTATAGACATGGCAGAATTGATCCTCTGTAAACTCCATCCATGATGATAAAACTCTCCATCATAGATATAATTTAAAGGTAGTTCTGCTAGATGTTCTGTCATATTTTTTTCCCAGAGATTTCTATCCCTGGAATAGTAATCTGTAGCTTTCTGTGCTCTAAGTCCATTTAACTTAGGTTGCACATAGACTGGAAACCTCAAAGTTTCTCTTTTATATTCGGTTGCTAGGAGGAACATAACATTGTTCTATTAATTGTTATAATCCACCAAGGTTTCGCTCCGCGTTTATTACGAAGAATCCATGCATCATGCGACATACTATAGCGATCATATGTAGAGCTTTCTACTTGTAGTAGATCGTCGCCTGATATCACAATATATACCATTGCACCATGTCCAATAATTCCATAGTATTTTTTTTTCATATTAGTTCAGTCCAAAAAACACATGGACCATGCGAGTTTGCCATGTTAAGGTTATTATCATAGATATACAATGTGGACTAACCAAAAGCCTTGTAATCGTCAATTTCAATTTGTTCATATAGGATTGAATTTTAACATTCCATTTTCTTTTTTTGCTTTGCGATAGAGAAGAATGAAATTCAATACTGGGTTGTCATGTTGCAAACGTAGTCGTAAAAGTGTTTTTCTTCCACAAGAAGGAAAACCACCTTCGGTACGTGCCAGCACTTTATATTTCAACCGTTCATAGAGATACTTTGGTACATCTTTAGTACTTGTAGCGAGTACATGATAACCACAAAGTATGTCTATGCATCTTTGATATTGAATTAAAAGCCGTTCATTATACGCTAGCGTAGCATGTAATTTCTCTGGAGAATAGAGAATTCCCTGTAATTGTAATGTAAGATATACCGGGATACTAGCATTTACTTGTGATATACTATCACGTAGTCCTTGATCCTTTTTACAATAAAGCTCTTGGTTACATTTAATCAACCGCATTACATGAACGTCTAAGGCGTTATACCCCCACAGAGTTATTTCTTGTGCTCGATTTTTTGGGTCAAAGTTTCCCTGGTCCTTGTGTGATTGTTCATCTGTCCAAAGAGATATACAATGTGCTAGAGACTTCTCTGCGGTAGGATATATTCTATGTTGAGCAAGCATAGAATCGTATGTTTTTCTCCCAAAGGGAATGTGCATGAAATGTGTAAGCCAGAAAAGATCGAACATTGCATTATGACACACGACTGTATTATCTCGCATAGCTATAGCTAGCGCCGCAAAAAACCTTGGAAAGTTTTCCGAGTATAGGTTTCCATTTGGGTTGTAAATAGGGACTACCCATACTGGTCCCATATCAAAAGCAAAGCCTATACATAGAAGAGTATCGCTTGCGTGAGTTTCTATGTCTAGGTATAGTGTAGAGTTTTTCTGACTAAGGGCTTCTGTGGCAAAGGTTAAGGGTGGATTTATACGGGTATCGAAAAGCGGAACTTGGTGTAGCCCTTCTTGCACTATGCGAAACAATTTCTTTACATCTTGCTCCACCCAAAACATATAGTTTAGCTTGGATGTTGGAGTAGAATCCTTTTCTGGAATTCCAAAGTCTTCTTCTTCTCCTTCTATATTCGTAAAATCGTAAGCATCTTGCGGAGCATACGTACAGATAGCATGAAGTCCTTGATAGACTTGAGGTATTCCTCGAATGTTATCTAAATTATGTTTGTCTAATAGTTTACTACCTGCTTCTGAACCAAAGATGATTACTCCCTTAGTATCTTTATGTAATGAATCTGTACATGCTAATGTACGAAGCTCACAATTCCATATATTTGTCTCTGGTAAGAGACATCTATAATGAAACCAATCGCCGCAGAGTCCAGTAAACAATCCTTTGGTATCAAACCTAGATGCATGGGATAAGATTAAGGTAATCCCATTATAGCTTCCTTTTGGAAGTACTTTAGTTGGAACTTGAGAGATCATCTATAGATATACTGTCAAGAGCCGTTTATTACGTAAAAACGCTTTTTATCTTTCAAATTCACTTGTGATATATCATTAATAACCAGAGTTACATAGTTTCCTACCATGTAAATCTCATATCGTCCTTCATCCTTTTCACAGAGTTCTTCTAACTTGATTTTGAGTTCTTGAATTGTCATAGTTTTAGTTGTGCGTTTTACGTATGCGCACCCCACGACTAATTTGATTGAAGAAGCAAGCTAAAATTGCACAAATTCGGGTTTCCCCAAAATGTCATCCATGTTTGCTTTAATATCCCAACCCAGCTTGACTGGTTTACCATCATCATCCAGAATTGGCGATCCAGGTTGACGTGCTGCACGTTGTGCAAGTGTGGGCAAAAGACGCTTTACATCTTCTACAGCAAACAGGATCGCAGAGAATGTAAGCTTGTCAAATGCTTGCGCTACAGCAATTGGGGTTTCTGGGGAATCCGTATCGATTCTTCCAAGAACGGATAGTACCCCCAATTTTTCAAAGGCCTTTCTCACTTTACCGCTTTGACTCTCTGTGATGACGAAGTAGTAGATTACTTCTAATCCTGCGATTCGATATGTTTTTTCTTCTGGAGTAAGAATTTCCTCTGGCGAGATGACCTCACAAACCAATGTAATCATTGGACTTCCAGAGCTTTTGCTTGGTCCGAAGGAAGCTTGCTTTACATGGAGTCTGTAAAGACCATACGGAAGAGGTGCCTCTCCCGTGTATTGTGCGTTTGCTATGTCTAGTATCATTGTGTACCTTTGTTTTGTTGTTTGTTTACTATCTGTAAGGCATCATAGGATGCATCACAAAATCTTTTAGCTGTTACAAAGCTTGTGTTACAAGCAGCAACGGAATCTGTTTTTAACTGCCATTTATAACTATAGTCTCCTGTGCCTTTTCCGGCAGAATCTCTGGTCTCTACCACTATTTGTCGATACCAATCGGTAAAGTACGTGGGTAAGATGTCGCAAAATTGTCCAGCCATCAAGGGTCGATACTTACCTAGCCATCTTCCCTCATCATCCTTCTCACGCTGCTCATGAAAAATCACTATAACATTGCACTTCATGGATTGTAGAAGCTCACAGATATTTCTAGAATACTGGATCTTCTCTTTCCAAAAGGCCCACTTATCTATCTCTGGAGCTTTAGTGATAGTTCCCTTCGTGTAAGACGGTTCTAAGTCTGTTTGTCTATCGAAGGCTCCCTGTAGCATTGTCCATGAATCCAGAATGAATGTCTGATCTAAAGTATAGAGAGCATAGTTTGTTTCTAGCCATTTCTTGAATGCACTTTTGGTATTGGCTGGAAGCGTTCCCTTTTTTGGACATAGTTTATAAACAAACTCTGGATTCCAAAATGGAATAGTATCACAAACACAGGGTAACTTATGATCGAAATCTGCCACGATTGGATTTGGAAAGGTTAGGGCAGACGTGCTCTTACCACTTCCAGATTCTCCTTGTAATGCTAAGCGCATTAGTCCAGGAATATAGCTTACTGTATCTGGTGATTTATAGCTCATAAGGTACAATATGGAGGTTTAGATTATTCTCGTTGGGTTTCCACTCTTCTACAAGCTCATTCAGCTGTTTTCTTGTTCGAATTATCCATACTTCTATTGGAACTTCATCCATATGTTTTGTACCCTTTCTGCTCTTTTCAATACAGTTTTGTTTTTGCTTTTCAATTTCCCAGTGTTCCACCAAATGTAAATTTCTTTGATGTTTGGTTTTTTTCCATACACTTTTAAATAGCGTTTTCGATGCCAATTTAGTAACCACTCCGCTTTTCCCCTTGCTGTTCTTCCCTTTGCCCACTTCCAAGTAGAGGGAAGGATTTGATATTCACTTGTTTCACCTAGTTTGCCTATGGCTTTTGAATTGTTTCCAGATTCTACTGCCGCTATTGCAGCTAATGTACGCGAGTAATTCTCTGCATTCAGTGAAAGGACTAGTATTACTCCATAGGCCAATTTGCATATACACATAAGTCAATTATTTCTCGTTTAAGTTCGTGTAATCTATCTACTTTGTCAAAGTCTCCACCATGCTCCAGTTGTCCAGCTATGAATTTATCTATTGTTTTTTCACAATGCTCTGTTAAGAGTATGGTTAGTTTATGTTGATCAGGGGTTTTTAATATATGAAACCCCTTTAATTCGATTAAGCCTCTGATTTCTGCATAGAGTCTTGTGTTCATAAGCCATGTGTCATAGGGTTGTAGGGTTTGGAATCTAAGCTTAGTGCACCAGAAAAATTAGAGAATCGACAGAAAATGTTGAACTCACAAGCTGGACATTTGTTAAGCATTCCTGTTGGGGAAGCTATTACATTGCGTCTGTACATATCCCAGATAATTCGTATCTTAGCTGTTATAGTTGTATCTAAGAGTTCAGAGAACTCATTTAGGTACGACTGCTCAAATATTATATTCGGACCAAGATCAAAATCTATAGGTTTTTTCGTGAGAAAGATTCCTAGAACTCGAATAGCATGTTTTCTTTCCGCCGCTAAGTCAGCGTATTCTTTGGATAAGACATAGTGTCCATACTTCTGTAATATCCAATAGTAAAACAGCATTTGAAAGTCATGGAAGTACTCTGTAAAGAACTTAGACTTGTCCCACTTGCGGGTAGTCTTATAATCTATTACTTCCAAGATTCCTGCATCATTTATTCCCACTCGATCCAGTGTTCCACATAGATATACTACACATCCATCTGACAACGTTTTATATGGAACTTTGAAACGATGCTCACAACAGGGTAGTGAATTAAAAAGTATAGGTTTAGGTAAAGATACGGAATCAAATTCCATACAAGCTACCATGAACAATGATTTTTCCGTCCCCGTATAAGAAAGCATGTAAGTCTCTGCTTTCTTGGAATCAGAAACCTTTAGTTCAGCATACTTGTGAAAAGCACTCCCAAAAAAAGCTTCTGAGTTTTTGGCTGTCTGTAGACCATAACAGGCTTTAAACTGATAAAGCCTATCACAGACCAACCATTTCAAGCTTGATGCGTCAAGCAAAATTTCATTCATATTAACTTATTTCTATGTTTAGCTAATTATCATAGAAGTCTTCAAAATCAGTGCCTTTCCAGTATTGAAGGCATTTCCTGCATACTGAACTGTTAGAGTTCTTAGGTAATTTTTGCCCACATCTGGCACAGTTATACGTTCCATCTGAATTTGGGCAACCTTCTTTTTCATGTCCACAGCAAGGATAATCTTCACATCTTGGCATACTATTCTATTATGGTTATGGTTATTAGTTCTCCGTGGTACTGAATTTCCAATGTATCTCCATTCAACAAAACTTTTGGAATAGAAAGACATTTAATATCCTTCCCCTTCTGTAGGAGCTTCAAAAGATATATGATGATTTGTCTCTCTATCATTTACCTAGGATTCTCTCCACTTTCAACATTAATTTTGCACTTTTCTGTTCAAAGCTCTTATCCAAAAGAGATTCTGCTGCTCTTATGGTTTTATCATCTAATGGACGGCGTGTGTATAAAAGATATTTAGAGAATATCTCTTTTAACTCTGAATCGCTCAGCGATTCTAACTTCTCTGCACTACACTTTAATAGTTCTTCGACGGTCATAATCCTCCAAAAATTGTGAAGTAGATGGATTCAGGTATGGCCAAAGATGCACTTCATCTATGATACCCTGTTCCACAGAACTTAATTCTTTTTTTGGTTCTATGGAACAGACATAGATATCTTGAAGCAAGACGTTTATTACATGTGCATTTCTTTGTGCAAGATACCTTCCAAACTCATAACTGGCTGGATCTAAAATCATAATATTATCTTAGCATTTATTGAGCCAATTCGTCGAATTTTCAAATGCTCTTTGGTAATAGAAAATAAGTATTCTTCACCAGCCTGTGTGAGAATGTCTTTTAAACCTAAAATTAATTCCTCTGAAAGAGAGAGTTCTTTTAAATCTAACAATGCTCCGATTTTTGCATCCGCTAGAAAGTTTAGAACTCGATCCTTTACAGAGAGAGTATCAGGATTCGATGCAACAGAGAGTAAACTTTTAGGTGTTAAGTCTAACTCCACTAAAACACCCTCTTTCAGAGAAGAAATTACTAAGTCATTTCGTATTTTTGTGTATTTCCCCTCTGTATCCATTTTTTTGCAGAGATAGTCCAGAGAATTATATAAACGTATTCTTAATGTGGAACGTTCAATACCTAATTCTTTAGCTGAGATTATTAACCTCTTGCTTTTTTCCAAAGCATCCAATAAATCTTTGGCGTCTTCGGCATATTGTCGTGAGTAGTAGGGTTTCATATTAGACTGAAAATTCTCTTATTTCGAATCCAAGAGTATAAGCTCCTACAATTGCCATCTAAGGCAGAGTCTGGAATCTCTCCAAAGGATTCTTTGTAAGCCATTGACTCTGCTATCAAGATTATGTCTTCTGGACGATCTCTTAGTGCGGTAACCCTCAATGTGAACACACTTAGTCGCCAGTAGAGATCCTCTAAAAAGAGTCCACACTTGGATAGCTCAAAAAGATCCCTATTAGATGCCGCTACGAAGCGACAATCCACTTTGATGGGCGCATAATGTCCAAGAGGAGTTATCTCAAACTCCGTTAAGACTCTTAAAAGCTTTGCCTGTTGGTTAAGCGGCATTTTGTCGATTTCATCTAAAAAGATTGTTCCACTTTGTGCGGAGGAAATCAATCCAATGTGGTCTTTCGTGGCACCTGTAAAAGTACCTGCTTTATGACCGAAAAGCAGACTTTCTATGAGAGTATCCGGTAATCCAGACATATTAATCGGAACAAAGGGTGGATTCCCTGCTCCAAGAGCCTGCGCAATTAGCTCTTTTCCTGTACCGGTGGGGCCGGTAATTAATACCGTATCTTTAATGCAAGATAGCCTTTGTACCTTCTTTTTTAACAATAGCATTTCTGGATTGCATGTCTTAAATCGCTTCAACGCAATAGTTAAACTATCACCTAGCCCTTGGAACACTCCTGCGGCTTCTAGGATTTCTCTCTTAGTTGCCGTTTCTAGCTGGATACCATTAGCCAGTAATAAACTAGCTGTCGATACTTGTGGAATTATTGTCATATTTTTTCCAGTTTTTCTAATAGTTCTTTAATCATCTATTTCATCTATCTCCTCCTCTTCTTCTACAGACATACTATCGTCGGCGGCCTGTATCTCCTCTTCACTTCGCAATATTATCTTTTGCTTCTTGAGTTCCTCATATTGCGATAAAATCTGTTCCTCTAAACTAGAGACTAACTCGTCCCTATTATTTAGCATAGCTTGGAGTGACTGTAACTTTTTATCTAACTTCGGCGCTGTATGATACGCTTCTATCGTATCTGCTAGAGCAATGATATACTGATTTATATCACTCCTGGTAAATTTACGCGTACCTCGCCCTAGCATCTGGTAAACTTCTTCTGCCCAATAGGTGAGAGTAAAGTAACCTACTCGTTGCATACTATGGTCGTGATTGTGATCTAAATCTAATCCTGTACCGCCAGAGGCTGCTGTAAAAATGCAGATCCTACTCTCTCCAGTTTGAAAAGCATCTATGTTTTCTTGCCTAGCATTCACGCCTTGTTTGAAGAGTTTTAGTTCAGCAAACTTTCGCATTCTCTCTCGCTGAGCTTCTTCATTTTCATGACGAATCAAACGATCTTCACGATACTCAATCGTTAATCTCAGCATTTTTGTATCTTGTGAAGATACATCTTCTCCGGCCATTGTCTTTCGTAGAATGTCTTTAATTTGAGAATCTGAAAGAAGATCTTTTTCTGAGATTTCTCTTCGCCCTCCCCATATTAAAGAAATCTGGTCTCTTGGGACTCCTAGTTTCACTAGACCAATTGTAATTTCTTGTAATGTTTGTTGAAAGGCTACGCCACAGATTGGGGATAATTTTCCAGTGCTCCAGGATTCAAAGATAAGTTCTATAAAGTTATCTTTCTTACAGAACTCTGCTGCCTTGCGATATTGGTTGAATAACACTAGTCGTAGCATTCTATCTCCAGGCACGTCTCTCCCCGTACGCTTTAATCCCTCAATGTATCGTTGCTCCGATTCATCATAATAATCCTTAGCAGTTTGTGTTTTAAATGTAACCAAACGTACCCTATTGATTGCTTTATGCTTGCGCTTTTCGGGTGCAAAGCTAAATATGTAAGGTGCAAGATAGTCTCTCAGCCTTTTTGCTGCAGCAGCATTTGGCTTTTCTGGCTTTTCTGTAATAGACCCAGCAAATGTAGACCAGTTTTGAAGTGTAACACTCCGTCCCATGAACTTCGCTTTGGTTGCTAAAGCAAATATCATGGAATCCTGCACTGTAATGAATGGAGTTGCAGACGTGAAAATTTGATTTACATCGGTGAATTCTAATAGTGCCTGCGCAAACTTGGATCTCTTAGATCCACGTCGCTTTAACCAGTGAAATTCGTCAAAAATAATGAGAAAGGGACGTGCAAATTTCTTAAAATATATGACCTCTTCCTCAAATCCATATCTGTTTTCCACTCTAGTCTCCGTAAACATCCTTCCATAGCGAGATGCCAATTGACCATAGCCCACAATTTCCACAGCCGTCAAGGGTATCTCAAACTCTTCCTCTAAGATTCGTTCCCACTTGACTATAGTCTGCTTGGGAACAACAATTATTATCGGACATGGAGACAGACTATCTGCCACTAACTTTTTCTCAATGACATACTTCAGTATTGCTCCGCAAAGATAGGTTTTCCCATCCCCTGTCTTTCCATCATTCATTACAGCTCTAGTTTTGCCGTCGATGAACATGGACTGTATAATATCACATGTAGTCTTGTATTGTGAAGGACTCAAAGTTACTTTGCCCATTTTTACACCAAAGACTTCAGCAGATTCTCGCCGAATGACCTGAGAAATTATCTGAATTTCTTTAGGTTTAAAATCCAACTGTGCTTTGTATCTGAAGTCAAATCCCTCTTCAAAGGCAAATACCCAGGATGAATAGTTAGAATAATTCCAAGGTAAAATATTCCATAGGGGAAGAATATCTATACCAAATTTATCTGTGACATCCTTCCACGATTTCACATTACCTATTGTATAGGCTGATTTCAGCCTTCTACAGAGGACTGTGTTGTCCAGCTTAGCCTTATTATAGGCGCGGACATTTATCTCTTCGCTCATAGTTGTACTCCTAACACATTGGCGATTACTTTGTTTTTGTTTTTGAAGATTGACATTGCTTCTTTCATGCACTGATCCGGCGGAAATCCAGAAACTTCAGATAGAGCTTTCACTAATTCTGAAAGCTTTTGATTTCTCTTTTCTATTTCTATAGTTCTCTTCTCAGAGGCAGCTGAGCCTCTATATCTTTTCTCGTTACTTTCATCCCACACAGACCGACGAAGAATCTGTGCATGTGTAGGATAGATATCGATGTGTACCAATACTTCGTCACTATCTAAAGCCTTTAAGAGTTCTCCTAAGGCTTTGTGGATTTTCTCAGGACGAAAGTCTGGACCTGGAAAACACTTGACAATCTTACATTCAGACAACATGTCATTGTCTGAGAAGATACTATCTAGGAGAATGGATAAGGGGAGCTCTTTTATAATCATACTTGCTCTTGTATGTGAATTATCAATTTAATTTTTCCACGGTGCAGTCTAACTTGAAAAATGGGTTTTCCATTCTTCTGTCCTATCACAAATTCAATTTGAGTTTCTTTGGGCACCTGAGTGAGAAGGGCTATGAGGTCTTGTGTTTTCATTTTACTCTTAATTTACTTTTGATTTACTTTTGATTTACTATACTAGATCGAGTGCTTCTTGCAGCACTTTTCGCACCCAGGCAACCGGTCGATATACTTTCGACCGATGTGCTGATCAACCGAAAATGGCCCATTCAGGCACCGAATGACGTACCAGGCATTACCCCAGTACGGTTTCTCCATACAGTGAACATACTGGTTTCCCCCACACTGGGGACACGGTCCTGCCGCCGCAAGTTCGGCAGCTGCTCGTGCAGCTGATCTCGATGCTATAGAAGCTGCCCGTTGCTCGGGCAGGTTTGTGGACCAGTACATCCACATCCCGTTATCCACACGGTGGCACACTGGCCGTTCTTGGACTGTTCCGGGGATAATATAGTAGTTCTCATCGTAGTCGCACCCCACTTGGGGTGTTCCACATACACGACACGGTTCAACCTGCTCGAGACCGAATAGGGTTCTTGTTTTCATATGTTGCGATCTTGTTTTCCTTTCTCCCGGCGCCTCGGAATTTACCGAGGCGCCGACAGAAAGGGCGGGACTCCCCGCCTGTATACTACACCCGCCACCGCCGCCAGGACCAGGCCCAGTGCGGCTTCATATCTGCCGACGAGCCGACGAATCGTCCAAAGAAGGTGCTCAGCAGAGTGAGCCCTCTGCTATCGTTGACGGTCACGCTCAGCCCGCACCCTCGGGCTGAGAAAAGGTTCGCCATCCAGCCAATCTGGATGCTATGCCCACCAATTATTGTTTTCATATTTACTCTTAATTTGTTTTGTTTTGTTTTGTTACCCGAAAAAGAGAGAGCTCAGATGTTACTCTGAGCTCTCTTTGATTTTTCTGTTTCTGATTAAGCCGGGAGGGCCACAGCCGGAGCAACCTTATGTTTCTTTCGGCCGCGACCTTGAGCCTTGGTCATCTTCTCCTTGACTTTGCGCATCTCATCCACCAGACGCAACATGCGTTGTTTTTGTGCGTCTTTTTCGTCTGCTGAAGCGTCTTCTGGAAGTTCCTCGTCTGTGAGTTTTCCAAGTTGCTCAAAGAGCAATTCCCGTTGTTCGACGAGTTCATCCAGTAGCGGACCAGCTGTTCGTCGCCGCCCAGGGGTGACGTTGTCCAAGAAACGATCAACGTAGGCTTGAATGTCAAATATTCCTTCTTCTGACATTGCGTAGCCATACGCATCCTGCGCCACTTGGCGTAGCCGTGTGTGAAGGTAATCCTTGATAAGCAAGGATTCTCCTTTCTCGTTTCGACCTACGAACTCCGTCAAGGAGGACAATCCTTCCTCCGTCGCAGGGATGATGATTGAAAGGAATACCTTCCCTTTCCGCTTTCCCTTCATTTCCTCAATTGCCGTAGGAATTGAGATCCCATTGTTTGAGACGCTTGTCACTTCATTTAGTTCCATCACTTTGCCTTTCTCTTTTGGTTTACTGCTAGAGTCTACTCAACTCAGAAGTTGTTAGATCATGTCTTATGCCAACCTATATGCTACGAAGGTAGCACCTCTAGTTCCCTCGCCGCAAAGGGAACCCACTCAGGTTGCTCATTCAAATGTCCTCCGTTTTTCTCCCAAAGAACTTCCATGCCTCTGGAATTTTCTCTGAGGATTCGTCCTTTAGCCGACTTTTTTCTGTTCTTCCATACCACTAATACTTTCTTCATTTTATCCTTTTTTATTACTGTTTGTTTAGACTAAACCTTTGGCTCTCTGTTCCCAGAAGAGCTTTTCCTCTTTCATCACTGCATCTGTCTCATCCATTCTCTGCTCAGATGTACCTTTATTATTTTTGAGGCACAAAAGATACCAAGCTCTATTTGTTTCGAACCTAGAAGCAAATAGAGCTTCCTCCCTGAGAGAGGAGAAATATTTCTCTCTTGATTCGCCCTCCTTTGGTAGGCGACTCACATGGACTTCTTGATATTCGTTCTTCATGAAAAGACGGATTAGACCGTCTCCGATTTCGAACTCGATTCCGAAGTGACTTTCTGTTTTCATCTTGTTTTTCTTTTACTGATTGTCTTTTACTTATTGTCTTTTAGAGAGAGCCTTGTTGCTGACACGTTGTTGCTGACAGCGGATTTTTTTCAATATCTTACAGTTTCATATTACCTCCTTTTTTAGAAATTTTTCGAGAAAGAAGAACTCCCCTTTAGAGGGAGTAGCCTGGGCTTTTCCAGGCTTTTTTATTTGTGATAAATAGAGTTCTGTGGAGCGTTGTTGCTACTTCTGTTCCACAGTCCAACCGAATGTTTTCGCTGCCGCCTCTGCCAGTTCGCTTTTGCTCTCAGAAGAGAGCTTGGAAATCTCTTTCACTACTTCAGATACTGGCGTCATTTTCGAAAAGAAGTATCTATAAATTGGTAAAATTTCCCTCACGGGAAATCCCTCTGTATCTTTGATGCTCATTTTCTTTTTCTTCTCTTTTGGTTTACTAGGACCAGAGTATGCTATTACATTCTATTCAAGAGCGTTGTTGCTGATTCTAACTGTTCTATTTTCTCCTTATTCTCCTTCCGAATCCGGGCAAGAAATGCTTGATTCCAAAGAAAGCACGTAACCATGTTCCATAGAGCCTATAGAGCATATTCTATGCCATTCTACTGGATAATCCTCAGTTGAAAAGCCTAAATTAAGCTTTTCAACTGAAAACTATTCTCATTTTCTCTTGGCATAGTTTATGTTTATTTTTTTATTTACTTATAATATACTCTGAATTTACTCTAATTTACTTATAATATACTCTTAATATACTATAATATACTATAATAATACTATAAAATAGGGGGGTATGGCCCCTAGGGCCTATTAGAGTATATTAA
>ERZ1292629.1257-Hain-H43-01um-R1-1257-length-25505-cov-7_pt1 | contig 25505 bp, 20 predicted proteins | sample MGYA00564399_ERZ1292629 | MGnify/ENA primary metagenome ERZ1292629 (study PRJEB36523, sample SAMEA6512636) | groundwater metagenome | collected 2019-01-08 | study: AquaDiva: Metagenomics assemblies of 32 groundwater samples
TCGTCCTTTAGAAAAAGGGTAATCTTGTTTTTCCTCTCTGATATTGCAATGACTATTGTTCCGAATTGTCTTGCTGTCCTCTCAGCTGCCTTATGCCGAGTTCCTGTTTCTTTAGTGGGAGTTTTGCTGCTCGGAGTTAAGAGGGTATTTGCATAAAGGATTTTCTTCAGGTCCTTGGAAAGTATTATAGCCCCGTCCATTTTTGCTAATTCGACCAGATTCTGTGCGGTGAATCTGCAGTTCACTTTGAAACCGCCTTCAACTATCTCCAAAAGGCCCTCTTTTTCAACAACTATCAGAGCGCCCATTCTCGCCCGTAAAATGTCATCCAAGGCTGTCCTGATTGCTGTTCCCGGAGAAAATATCTTCAGAACATCCAGCATTGTCAATAGTTTTTCTTCTTTGTCTCCTTTTTCTTCCAGGGGCTGGCTTTGAAGAACAAGCTCTATCACTTTTTTTGCCTCTTTTTCTCCGTCCATGAAAATTAAATATGTCAAACGTATAAATATTTATTGGAGAGATACAAAAGACGAATTTTTAAACTTTATCTAACACTCATCCACAGCAACGGAAGTGCTATGGTGGCATCACAGAAAACATCTACAAACTTTCCCTTTTTATTCATTTTTCCCCATGAGATTCCCTCTGCCAAAGGAGCTCCTGAACTTCCCCCGCTTTCTGCCCTGTCTGTCGTTATCTGTATTCCATAATCTGCTCCTTTTGAGAACTGAAGGCTCTGCTGAATGAAATTTTTTGGAACTCCTCCCCCAATATACAAAACCCCGTTTTTTCCAGAAGTCCAGGCAAGATCTATTATATCGTTCATGTCATCAAAAACATCCACTGAAATTTTTTTTCCTTCCATTAATCTGCCCCATATCATCAGGCCAATTCCAGAATCTGCAATTCCTGGGCAGAAGACAGGGATGTTTCTGTCGTGGCATGTTTTTAATATGCTTTTTTCTTCCTTTGGCAAGATTTCCCCTATTTTTCTCAGGAAGGAAGCAACATTCCTTGTTTCATTAAGCTTCTGCCAATTTTCTTTGAAAAACTTCTCAAGGATTTCATAAACTCCTTTTTTCATGAATACATTATGCATCCTGTCATAGCCTTTGTCCTGAAAATCTCTGTCATCCCAAGAATCGCACTGATAATGGCTTTCCCCCAGGGCTTCTATCATGTCATGAGTGAGGGTTGCCCCTGTTGTGACAACTGCGCTTATTCTTCCCGTATTTATCATGTCAATTATTATCCGCTTCATGCCTGCCGGGACCATTGCTCCTGCAATTCCTAAAAAAATCCTGCAATCCTTATCTTTCAGCATTTCCTTGAGAATATCCGATGCCTTTCCAAGATTTCTTGCTCCGAAACCAGCATTTTTCATCTGGTCGACAAGCTGGGAAACTTTCATTTCGTTTTCAGGTATTATGTGGCGTATTTTGTCCATTTTTGTTAAATTTTTTATGGTAATATAGCGTTTAATTTAGAAAATGAGAATGCAGAACTAATAAACAGGAATTGCCAAGCTTCCCAAAATTTTTGTATTTTTAGCATTCATACTTTCCATAAAAACAGGGCATTTATAAAACTATCTGGAATAATGGAGTTTTGGTTTTTATATTGTTATCAGAAAATAATATTAGTAATTAAAAAGTAGTATCAAAAACGAAAGATTTATAAATTGAATTATTGCTGTATTAATAAATAAGAAAAATGTCAACAAAATCTGTCATTGGAGATATATTAGCAGGGGTTATATTTATTGGATTGTATCTTGGACTTACATATTTGGGTGGTGAAAATCCATCCAAGATGATTCCTACTGAGAGAAAAGTTGAATCTGGATATGTAAGACCATCAAAGTTAGAGATTAAGTTAGAAGATATAAATGGAAATGGAACAAATGAAACGTTACTAAAATATGATGGAAAATCTTATTTGCTAAAGTTAGATGAGCAGGGAATACCTAAAATTCAAACTTATGAAGTAATACCTGCTAAAGTTATACCTGCTAAAGTTATTCCAAAACAATAAGTCTTTCTATTCTAAAAATTTTAAATAAGAATAAAAGCTATCCCAATAACAAAAAACAACACCTATCTTGAATTTCCAGATTATTCTCTGAAATATGTGTTTTTTAAGCATAATCTTTTTAAATGAGTGCTTTCTTTTATTGAAATGAATAAATGGCTTGAACTCTTTACCGGAGTAATCCTTCTTGTTGTGGCAATATACCTAGCATGGGCATCTTCGGCCTATTCATGGTTTTTATTTGGAAAAGATTTTAATTTCTTGCATTCTGCATGGATTTTCCTGAAGGGCGGGATTTTCTGGTTTGTGATGATAATAGCCCTTCTTCTTATCCTTCTTGGAGTGAATGACCTCAGGGAATAAGGAAAGAAAAATAAAATCAGAGACAGCCTTGTTTAAAATAAGGAAATTAAGACCCCTTCTATTACTGCTGCTATTATAAGAAGAGGAATCACTATGAAAAAGAAAGCTTTTATTGATTTAGAAATATAAGCACCAAGAGTTTCAAGCTTATTCCTCTTAAATATGAATGTTCCGAGTTTTATCCCAAGGCCCAGGGAAATGAAAAGGGCTGGAAGCTCAAAGATTCCGTGGGGAAAAAGTCTCCAAAGAACAAAAACTCCTTCTTCCGCTACTGTTTTTTCTGCAACAAACCCAAGAAGATAGCCGTTTGTAAGTGATGTGACAACAGGAAATATTCCGAAAATGATTCCGAAAAGCATTCCTATAAAGCTGCTCTTGAGATTGTTGAAGAATATGAAACTTATCAGCTGAAAAGGAGACATTCCCTCTGTCTTCAGCAACAGATCCCTTATGAACTCAAGGATTTTTTCCTCGAGAATCTTTGGCGACTGGACAAAGAATCCCACGAGAAAGAAGAATAAAAAAACAGCTATTGTAATATAGATAAAATTCCTGGAGTCTTTGACATAGTTCCAGCTTTCAATGTAATTTTTTTTGAGGGAACTGCTCTTTCTTTTGTCTGTTTTATTTTTCATATTTCAGCTAAAATATCTGCTCATGTATGTTACTTTTTTCTTGTATTTGCTTCTGAGATAAATCCCATAGGCCAATCCCGTCAATAATCCGCCGAGATGAGCTGTATTTCCTATGGGAACATTTCCCGTGATTGATATTAACCATAAAACAACCAATATCCCAGGAGCAGCATATTTCATCTTTATCGGAATAGGTATGAACATCACAAAAACAGGGAGATTTGGGGTTAAAATAGTAAGAAGCCCCACCAGGCCAAAGAGAGCACCAGAAGCGCCGACTGCAAAAGTATTTATGTCTGCAGTAAAGACGAGTGATGAAAGGATAAAAAATATTCCTGCAAAAAGTCCCGATATCATATAAAAATAAAAGTATCTTTTCCTTCCGAGAATCCTCTCAACGAAAGATCCTATGAAAAGAAGGGAAAGCATATTTACAAAAAGATGGAAAAATCCGGCATGCATGAACATGCTTGTAAGAAATGTCCAGAGATAGTTTCCCTGCATTATATTTGATGGCTTGATGGCGATAAAGTCCATGGAAATTGTTTCTAAACTCAGAAGTATCAGGAAAAAGATGAATGCGAGGACATTCATAAGAATAAGAAGAGAGGTCACGCTAAGAGAACTGAAAATGCCTGTATTTCTTTGAGAAATCCTGTATCTGTCCATTTATCTTCTTTTTCTGGAGGGCTTCTTTCTCCCTTTGTTCTTTTTCTTTTTCTTTTTTCTTTTTTTAACGATGGGTTTTTTTATTTTAGGTTCCTTTCTTTTTTTCTCTGATTGAGATTCTATCTTTTTCTTCTTTTTTGCTCTTTTTACTCTTCTTTCTTCTTTTTTTATCTCTTTTGCCCTCTTTTTTCCCTCAACTTCCTTTTCTTTGGATATCTCTTCCATGACTGTCTTTAAATCTCTTTCAAGTTTTTCCCTGTTTTTTCCAAGGTCCTTTAACATCTTAGCGTTATCTTTGAGAACCAGCAGAGAACCGCATTCATTGCATGTAAAGCTGCTAATCAGGGCATTTTCTTCAGTAAGCTCTATGTGGCATCTTGGACACGCATAAAATCTTTTTGTCTCCCTGCTCTTTATCTGATGCTCTATGTTCCCTATCTTATTGAGAAGGTTTTCTTTCAGGAACTCCAGAGACTTTAAGACCTCTATCTTCCAGAAGTAAGTATACCATCCTTTCCTCTTATCTTTCTTTCTTGTAGAGGACACGAGCCCGTGATCAGAAATCTTATACAGTATGTTCCTTGCCTGATTTATTGTCAGATTCAGCTTCTTGGCTATTACAAATTCGTTGATGTATTTTTTAGTATCGAGTATATTGATTATCTCCTCGGCCTGTTTTCCTGCCACGAGGGAAACAACTTCTTTCAATAGATTTTTCAGCATTTTAAGTTAAAAAGGGGTTCAAATAAATACCTTTCGGTCAATTGTGCGAGGATACTGCCTTTTTGCCCCTGTTCTTTATTTTTTGACAAAGAAGGTAAATAAGTTTTTAAACCTGTATTGTATTTTATATATATCCTAAAATATATATAAAGAAAATGGGGCTTTTTGGAAAAAAAGAAAAAAGGGGTGAATCAATAGACGAGATTCCTTCATTGCCGCGGCTTCCAAGACTCCCGGAGCTTCCAGACATGGGTATGGGAATGGAGGACAAAAGTATTCGCCAGCTTCCAAGTTTCCCTTCAAATTCTATAGGAAAGAGATTTTCCCAAGACAGCATAAAAGATGCGGTTTCTGGGGGAAGAGGTGGAAGGGATTTCTACGCTGACGATGTCTCTGGTGATGAGATGAGAATGATGCAGGAACCCTTGAGAAAACCATTTGCAGAAGAAATGGAAGACATGCAAGAGGAAGACAGGGGAAAGGGGATGGTTTTCCCCCAAAGACAGGGATTTGAAAGACCCGGCGCTGGCGGAGTTGGTTTCAGGCAGGAATTAGAGCCTGTATTTGTGAGAATAGACAAGTTTGAAGAGGGATTAAGGATTTTTGAAGATATAAAAAATCAGATATCTGAAATAGAAAGGGTTTTGGCAGAAACTAAAAGATTGAAAGAGAAAGAGGAAGCAGAACTGCGTTCCTGGGAAGATGAATTAAAGAGGATGAAGATGGAGATTGAAAAAATGGGAAGAGACATCTTCTCCAAGGTGTAGGGGTGCAAAGGAAAATGTCAATGCCTTCTGAAAACGTAATACACATAAAGCTTGATTATATGGAAGCCCTGAAAGCCAAGAGAAACATTCTTTCTTCAGAACTTGGCTCTTTAAAAGTTGAGAAAAGAATAGAAAGATATAGAATGGCAAGAATGGAGGAATTAATGCTTAAGTTTAAAGCATACGGAAAAATAAAGGAGTTAAAATCAAATATAAGAAAACTGCAGGGTTTTCTCCCAAATCCAAAAATTCCGAAGATAATAAAGAAGGAGGAAGCATTAAGGGAAAAATTTGAGAGGAGGCGGGGAGCAGAAGAGGAAGCAGAAGTTGAAAAAAAGGAAGCCTATGGGGAAAAAGACATAGAATCTCAGCTTGGGGAAATACAGAGAAGGCTTGCCAGACTGCAGAGAGAGAATATCTAAGATAATTCTAGAGTTAAACAATTAATATTTATCAGGAGTAAAGAATAGAGTATTGCGATAAAATTATCATTATACTATTCCATATCAAAATTTTATAATCAAATACTTTTTAAAAACATCATTCCTATAAACATAGATGATAACGAGAAAACAGTTGATTAACAAATATTTTGAATTCTTCAAGTCAAAGGACCATAAAGTAATCCCCTCAGCTTCCCTGGTTCCTGCAAATGACCCGACAGTGTTGTTTACAACAGCAGGAATGCACCCTCTTGTTCCTTATCTCCTTGGACAAAAGCATCCTCTTGGAAAAAGGCTTGTAGGAATTCAAAGGTGCATCAGGACAACAGACATTGATTCTGTCGGCGATGGTTTTCACCACACTTTTTTTGAGATGCTTGGCAACTGGTCATTGGGAGACTACTGGAAAAAAGAAGCTATTGAATTTAGCAATGAATTTCTGACAAAAAATCTAAAAATAACCAAAGAAAAAATTTCTGTGACTTGTTTCAAAGGAGATAGAGATGCTACAAAAGATTCTGAATCAGAAAAGGCCTGGAAATCTTTAGGAATAAAGAAAATAAAATTTCTAGGGAAAGATGATAACTGGTGGGGGCCTGCTGGAACTACCGGTCCTTGCGGCCCTGACACAGAGATGTTTGTTAATGACATAGAAATCTGGAATGATGTTTTCATGGAATACAACAAGACACCGGAAGGAAAATTTATTCCACTAAAGCAAAAAAATGTAGACACTGGAATGGGTGTTGAAAGAACTCTTGCAATACTAAATGGATTATATGATAATTACATGACAGAGGTCTGGAAGCCGATAATCCAAGAGATTGAAAGCCTATGGAATATAAAATACGATACAGAAAAAAATAAAAGGACTATAAGGATAATCGCAGATCATGCAAAAGCTGCTGTCTTCATTGCTGCAGAAGGCGTAATTCCTTCTAATAAGGGGCAAGGATACATACTAAGAAAACTAATTAGAAGAGCTCATGCTCTAATTCACGACGATTTAAATGGTGTGGGACATTTAGTTTCTCCACTTGTGATGAAAATTATGAACATTTACGCAGATGATTATGAAGAGTTAAAGAAAACTACGGAAAATTACAATAGAGTATGGGAAATAATAAAAAACGAAGAAGAAAAATTTGGAGAAATAATAGATGTGGGATTGAATATGTTTAAAAAATTAACTCAAAATAAAAGAAACTTATCTGGAAAAGACGCATTTTTATTATATCAGTCATATGGTTTCCCACTAGAGATAATAAAAGATTTATGTAAAAAGAATAAAATAAGATTAAATAAAGAAGAAATTGAAGAAGAGCTGAAAAAGCACCAGAAACTTTCACAAACCGCTTCTGCAGGCACATTCAAATCTGGTTTGGCAGACCATTCGGAAAAGACGGTAAGGCTTCACACAGCCACGCACTTATTAAACCAGGCTTTAAGAGCCATACTTGGACCAGAGGTTAAGCAGCGCGGTTCCAACATAACTCCAGAGCGTCTGCGTTTCGATTTTAGTTTTCCAAGAAAGCTGACAGAAGAGGAAATAAAAGATGTGGAAAGCATGGTTAACAAAAAAATCAACGAAGGATTAAAAGTCAAGAGAGAGGAAATGTCTCTTAAAAAGGCATTATCTATGATGGCAGAAGCAGAATTTGGCATGAAGTATCCAGATGTTGTTTCTGTTTATTTTATAGGTGATTTCTCAAAGGAAATCTGCACAGGACCTCATGTTAATAACACGAAAGAAATAGGAAAATTTAAGATAACCAAGGAAGAGTCCATCGCAGCAGGAATCAGAAGAATCAGGGCAATTCTCGAATAAGAATTTCATTACTTCGCCCAAGCGTGGTCAAGTAAAGGCTGTTGTTGAATAGTTTCATTCAAGGTTATAGCTTTCCACTAAACCGTACCTTTTCTTCAAAACCCAAAGTTTCAGGTTCTTGAATAAAAAAAACTTTCCCTGTCTTATGCTTTTCATTGTTTCTGCATCTCCGTACTCCCTCAAATCTTCAGGAAGGCTTTCACCCTCTGAGATAGGGATCACTTCTGGCTGAGAATTTAAAGTAACTCCCCCAACATAAACAATACCATCATCAGAAATTATAGATGGGCCTGTCGTTTCAACAAAGCAATATCCCGTTTCCCTGTAACTTTCTTCAATAGGGCACTTTATTCCTACAGACTCGTGATTTTCTTTCTGATTATAAAACAGGACGACATCATATCCTATTTTCCTTAAAAGGAATGCAAGAAGCTCTGACTTTTCTCCGCATACCCCTTGGGAATCGTAAAGGACTTCATAAGGATATCTTGAATAGTTGACCCTGTTTCCAAAAAAGCTTGCTGTTTTATTTGAAAAACCATACTGGATATTTTGAACAAGACTCACTGCTATCCTTGCCTGCTTTTCTTTATCTTTTGGAGCAAGATTCTGTATTTCAATTACAAGAGGCAAAAGAAATTCGCTCTGATTTTCTTCATTTATCTTTTTGAAGGCAAAGTCTGATCTCTGTGGCTTTCCCCCATTTAGATAAGAAATTCCTCTTGACAAAGACGAAAGATAGTCTGACATTTTTTTGTAAACTGTGAATTCTATAGTTTTTTCCTGTCCGTCAATTATATAATTCAAAGAGAGATTTTTTGGCGCTGTCTGAAAATCATTAGTACAAGAATCGCCTATTCCAGCAAAAAGATTTGGGCATCCGCAAACAGAAGATTTCTCAATTAAAATTCCTTTTTCACAGTAATATGGTTTTGTTTCAGAACAGGTGTCATAAAGACTGGAATCCCCGCATGTTTTAACTTTTTCAGAAAATCTTACAACATTAAAGATGCCTATGAGAACTGCAAGAATTAAAAGAATGATAATTGCTGAATAAACAAATTTGTGGCGTTCAAACCAGAAATTTTTCATATATGATTTAATTGGTTTTGGAGAAGTTTCCTTTTCAATTTTAGTAGGCATTTTATTCCAGGTATATTCCAGGCTTTCCTGGTTTTACTTTTCTGGATTTGTTCTCAGGGTCATACTTGCCTTTGTCTGCAACAGAATAAATCTTCGCATCAAGGTTTGTTCTTTTTTTTATTGCATCCAGATTGTCAAAATAAATCTTTAATTCATTCGGCAGGACATAAAGATATAGCTTAGCAACACTCTTGCCTCTGTTTTTTACTATATTAACAACATTATTCACATCATTAATTGCATCATCGATGATTTTCTCCTCTTTCTCAAATTCAGGATTTATCTTTTTTTCTTCTGCTTCTGGCCATTTTTCAAGGCTGATGAATGTTTTATTTCCTAATTTGTGCCAGAGCTCTTCTGCAATGTGCGGACAGAATGGTGAAATTAGCTTCAAAAAAGTTTCAGCTGTTTTCCTGTCTGCACCATTTTCAAGATAAGAAAAAAGCTCTCTTATTTTAATTACGGCAAGGTTATACTGAAAACTTTCTATGTTTTCCGTGACTTCCTTGATTGTTTGGTTTAGCTTACTCTCTGTTTTCCTGTCTGTTTTTCCAAATTTTGCTCTGTCAAAATAGTCCATGACCTTGTCAATAAATCTCATGCTTCCTTCAATTCCCTCATCGCTCCATTGTATGTCTTTATCTGTGGAGGCTATTGAAACCAGGAAAAGACGTGCTGTGTCAATGCCGTATTTTTCAGAAATCTCCTCGGGAAGAACATCATTTCCTCTTGATTTTGACATTACAAATCCATCTTTTCCATGAAGCATTCCCTGATTGAACAATTTTAAAAATGGCTCGTTAATTTTCAAATTTCCAAAAAAACCAAGATCCCTGAGAGCTTTTGTGAAAAACCTGGCATAAATAAGATGCATTGTTGCGTGCTCTGACCCACCAATGTATTGGTCGACAGGCATCCAGTAACCTGCCTTCTTCAAATCAAATGGCTTTTTATTGTTCTTTGAGTCACAGTATCTTAAGTAGTACCACGAGCTATCAAAAAAAGTGTCCATGGTGTCTGTTTCTCTTCTTCCTTTGTTCCCACAATTAGGACATTTAACATTGATGAATTTTTTCTCTGTTTCCAGGGGATTTCCTTTTCCGAATTTAACTTTTTCAGGAAGTTTTACCGGGAGGTCTTTTTCCGGAACAGGCACAATGCCGCAGGAATTGCAGTAAACAACAGGAATCGGTGTCCCCCAGTATCTCTGCCTTGAAACAAGCCAGTCCCTGAATTTGTACTGAACAGCTTCTTTTCCAGATTTTTTATTCTCCAAAAATTTAGTTATCCTGTTTTTAGCTTCATCAGAATTGAGCCCATTAAAATTTCCAGAATTGATTAAAACTCCATTTCCAATATAAGCTTCGTTAAGATTTTTATCATTTAAAACTTTGTCTTTCGGTCTTATCACTAATTTTATTGGAAGTTTGTATTTTTTGGCAAATTCAAAGTCTCTCTGGTCATGTGCAGGAACAGCCATCACCATTCCGGAGCCATAGTCTGCAAGAACAAAATTCCCTGCATAAATAGGAATCTTTTCCCCATTTATGGGATTAATTGCATAAGAGCCTGTGAAAACTCCTGTTTTTTCTAAAGTCTCTGCATCTTTTTCACTGACAGACTTTATCTTTTTAAGAAAATCTCCAACTTGTTTTCTTTCCTTGTCTTTTACAATTTCAAAAAGCCTTGGATGTTGTGCAGAAACAACCATGAATGTTGCTCCGAAGATAGTATCTGGCCTCGTCGTGAATATCGGCCATTTATTTAAGCAATTTTCTAAAACAAGAGGCTCTTTCAATCCGCAGATATGAATTTCCTCAGCTTTGAAATCAATAACTTTTGCATCTAAAAAATTCCTGGCTATTTCGCCAGCATTTTTAGGAATAACTGTGTCACCCACATCTCGAAGATAAATTATCTCTTTAGCATTCCTCTTAATCTTATTATAATTCCATTCCTTCCTCATTCCTCCTGCAGCCAAAACCAATTTTTTTATTGGCTTGTTTAATTTTTCAAGGACTTTTAAGGCAACAGCTCCGCCTAGACTATGCCCCAAAATTATAGTATCTTCGTTAATATTTTCATTTTTTAGAACATAATCAACTTTTTTATCAATATTTGAGCTATCTGGTTCTGGTAATTTTGTCACACTTACTTTGTAGCCTCTATTTTCTAATTCTTTCTTTAACCAAGGAAAAAAATTAGTATTCGGCCTTCCAGTATGGCCATGCAATAAAACAAAATTTGTTTCTTTGTTCCACGGTATCTCAAAATCAATCTCTGTTCCCTCGCTTCGGCCAATCCAGTTTTCCTGCATAATCTTGATTCTTGCTGGCCAATTTATTTTTTCTATGTCTCTTAGAAGTTCCTCAGAATATTTTGTAGTTTTAATAAACCATTGCTCCAGATGTTTTACCTCAACTTCTGTGTCCGGATGCCTCCAGCATCTTCCTTGATGAACTTGCTCATTTGCAAGTACAGTACAGCATTTAGGACACCAGTTAACAGGAGCCTTTTTTCTGTACACCAATCCTTTCTCCAAAAATTTCAGGAAAAAAAACTGGTTCCACCTGTAATATTCCGGCTTATGGGTTGCAATCATACGGGACCAATCATAGCTCAACCCGAGATTTTTTTGCTGTTTGATAAAATTAGCAATGGCTTTTTCCGTGTATTTTTTGGGATGAATTCCTTTCTTTATTGCGGCATTTTCTGCAGGCAATCCAAAAGAGTCATAACCCATCGGATAAAGTACATTAAAACCCTGCATCCTCTTCATTCTTGCAAAAATATCCCCTACAGTGTAATTAAAAGCATGCCCCATGTGCAGGCCAGAGCCAGAAGGATAGGGATACATCTCCAGCACGTAAAACTTTCTTTTCTTTCCCTCTTTTGCATGAAAAATCCCTTTTTCCTCCCATTTTTTCTGCCATTTCTGTTCTATATTCTTAAAACCGCGTTTAGTTTCTGCCATATGCCTCATAAAACATTCACTAATTTAAAAACTCTTTGAGCCAAACTTTAAATATTAAATTTTCCTGTTTAAACCATGGAAAAGATTAAAGCGCAGATAATGGGAACTTCCATATCCAGTAATTCCCAAGACGCTTTTTCCCTCTACAAGAAAAGCCATTTTGGAGAGCCTTTAGGAGAAAAAATTCAGTATTCTCTTCCAGAGGCACTTTTTCTGGCGGAAAAAGGAAAATTAAGCGTATTTCAAAAGAGCAAGCTCCTGCTCTTCAAAGACCTCATGAAAAAAGCTTATTCAAAAGACAAGAGAATAAGTATAAAGTACCAGGTTTTCAAGAATCTAAGGGAAAAAGGATATATTGTAAAAACAGCGCTGAAGTTTGGGGCTGATTTCCGGGTTTATAGCCCTGGTTTCAAACCAGGAGAAGAGCATGCAAAATGGATAGTGTTCTGCGACCACGAATCAGGAAGGTTCACATGGCACGAGTTCTCTGCAAAAAATCGTGTAGCCCATTCGACAAAAAAGTCTCTTCTTCTGGCAATAGTTGATGATGAGGGAGATGTTTCCTATTATGAGGTAAAGTGGACTAAACCATGATTATCTGGACAAATAATGCTCTGATAAATTTTCCATCACAAGAAAATTTATAACTATCTTAATTCTTTACCAATGATGGTCCAAAATCCTGAAGATATAAAGGAGAGGATACTTTCCTCCCTGAAATTAAAGGGGCCAAGCCTCCCTGTTCACATAGCAGGGGAAATAAAATCCAGCATTCTCTTTTCCTCCGCTTTTCTGGGAGAGCTCGTTTCAGAGAAAAAAGTAAGAATGAGCCACATGAAAGTAGGAAGTTCAAGACTATACCTTCTTCCTGGACAAGAATCAAATCTGGAAAATTTTTCCCAGCATCTGAGAAGCAAGGAGAAAGAGGCTTTTCTTCTTCTAAAGGAAAAAAGATTTCTCCGTGATTCTGCGCAAAATCCTGCAATTCGAGTGGCTTTGCGAGAGATAAGGGATTTTGCAGTGCCTTTCAAACAAGGAGAAGAAGTCATCTGGAGATATTTCCTGGTTCCGGAAACCGAGTTCAAAACAATAGAAGAAAAACAAAAGCCAATGGAAATAGAGGCAAAAAAACCTGTTCCCGTTAAGATTGCGGAAAAACCATTAGATATTCTTGGCAAAGGGGAAAAAGAGCAGGAAGAGGCAAAACCAAGAGAAATAATTGGAAAAATAAAAAGGCCAAAGAAAAAGATTTCGGTAAAAAAAACTCCTAAGAAAGATGATAAGTTTTTCCTTGACATTAAAGAATTTCTCTCTGCGAATTCCATTGAATTGGTAGATATGCAAAATTTTGAAAAAGGAAAAATAACCTTAAAGATCAAGGACAACGGGGAAGAAAAGCTCCTTGTTGCATATAACAAAAACAAGATTACCGAAGATGACATAATAAGGGCATCAAAAAAAGCCTCCAAAGAAGGCATTCCCTACATAATTCTGGGGCTTGGAGATCCTTCAAAGAAAATAGGCAGCCTTATAGACGCATTGAAAGGCCTTTCTTCTATAAAAAAGATGAAATAAATTTATAGGATATATCTTATCTGATAAAAAACATCTTTATTATATATTGTGATAATCAGATAGTAGAATTAACTTTGATGGATTAACTATTAAAACTTTTAAAGATAAGTTTTAAAAGCAGACTTTTCCCACTATTATAAAGGAAAGATAGTGCGGGAAAATCTTGGTGTTCAAACATGGGAAAGATAAAATCAAAAATGGTAAAGAGATCTGCCAAAGAGCTCGTAAAAAGGGGCATAGAATTCAGCCCTGATTTTGAAAGAAACAAAAAAATTCTAGGTAGTAATACCATGCCGAGCAAAAAAATAAGGAATCAGGTTGCTGGATATTTATCAAAATTCTATAAAAAAAGAGGTAGCAGTAACTCTTTCTAACCCCAAGACTTTTAAATCAGTTATCTTTTTTAATTTTGGCTGTATAGTTCAGCGGCAGAACGCCTGTCTCATGAGCAGGAAGTCCCAGGTTCAACTCCTGGTACAGCCATTTCTATGACAATTTTATATCTAGAGAAGCAATGAAATCCTTACTCTCTCATATTTTTTCGGGGAATTTCACCTAAAACTAATTTTTTATGCTAATTAAAATTGAATGGTTTTCCTGCATTGTCGAATGAGATTTTCCCATCTATCAATTTTCTTAAAGTTTCCCTTAAATTTGAAATCTTTGTTCTTATTTGTTTTTTAGTGTCTCTGTCTCTTATTGTAACATCCTGATTTTTCAGGGAATCTCCGTCAATAGTTATGCAGAATGGCGTTCCTATCTCGTCGTTCCTTGCGTATCTGCGACCTATGCTTCCGGATTTGTCATAAAGCACGTTGAATTCCTGCTTCAGTTCCTTGACTATCTTTTCAGAGATTTTTTCAAACTTTTCTCCCTTTACGATAGGAAATACTGCTGCTTTTACAGGAGCAAGCTTTGGATTCAGCTTCAGAACAACATTTTCCCGTTCTTTGTCATAAGAGTAAGAATCAAGCATGAAAACTAAGAACGCTCTTTCAACTCCTAGACTTGGCTCACAGATGACTTCTGGGAGAATTCTTTCCTTGCTCTCTTCGTCAAATATTTTCATTTCTTTTCCTGAAAATTTTTCGTGCTGGCTTAAATCAAAATTTCCCCTGTCTGCTATTCCCTCCAGCTCTTTCCAGCCAAAAGGAAACTTGTATTCCAGATCCCATGTATCCGAGGAGTAATGGGAAAGCTCATTCTTCAGGTGCTGCCTTATCCTGAAATTGCCCCTGTTTGCCCCTAGCTTCAGGAACCAATGAATTTCTGTTGCGAGCCAGTAGGCATGCCAGTCTTTTTTTATAATTCCCTTTTCAAGGGCATGCTTTACCTTCATGAACACAGGCTCTTTGTTCTGTTCCTGTGCCTCTGCAGAATAAACCATGACTTCAACATCAGGTATGTCATAAGGACATTCTGTTCCTTTTTTTATGAAGTATTCTATCTCCATCTGCTCAAATTCCCTTGCCCGGAAAAGAAAATCCCTGGGAGCTATTTCATTCCTGAAAGCTTTTCCTGTCTGCGCTATTCCGCATGGAAGTTTCAGCCGCGAATTTTCGTATACTGCCTTGAAATTGGAAAAAATCAGCTGTGCAGTCTCTGGCCTTAAATAAGACCTTATGGAATCTGAAACAGTTGAGCCAACGTTTGTCGTGAACATGGGATTGAATTCCCCTCTTACCTCAAAACCCGGATCCTTGCTGTACTTTTCTGCTTCAAACTTGTCAACCTTGAACTTTTCTTTCGTCTTCTTGTTCATGACTTCGATGTCTATAAAGCTGGCCACATGTCCCGAAGCTTCCCATATTTTTGGATGAGTGATTATCGAGCCATCGATGCCTACGATGTCCTCTCTCTGCAGGACATGGAATTTCCACCATTCTTTCTTTATGTTGTTTTTTAATTCTGTTCCAAGAGGCCCGAAGTCCCAAAATCCAGAAAGCCCCCCATAAATTTCTCCTGACTGATAGACAAATCCTTTTCTCTTGCAGAAAGCTGCAAGGTCTTCTATGGAAATTTCCTTGATTTCTGTTGCTTCTGTTATTTTTTTTATTTTGGAAGATTGTGCAGTTTCTTTTTCATTGGTTTTCCCTCTTTTATCAAGAAATTCCCTGGCTTTTTTCTCTGCATCTTTCCTGTTTTTCCCGAGATAGGCAAGAGTTTTCGTCTTTACTTTTCCCCCGATCCTCTTATTTTCGTTTAGGTAATAATATTCTCTGTCATGAATACTTTTCTTGACAATAAAGGCCATATATTAGGCACTACAAGAAGGTATTTAAATTCTTCGTAGGCACCACCATTATAGAATTACACAAAAAATAAGTATTAAATACATAAATAAGCAGTATTATCAGTAGTAAGCTATACATTTATAAGTATTAATACATACATAATAAGTAATGGAAAGGGCTCGGTCTCAGTCAGCAGCAGCTAAGGATTTTATCAGGGAACTCAGGGAAAAAATAAGGACCGCAAGAGAGAGAAGGGATTACTTTGTCCGCTACCTGAAAGAGCTATGGCTGGGATATCAGAAAGGGAAGGTTTCGAAGAAAACCTGCCTTGAAACAGAATACAGGCTCTTCGATGGAAAAACCCTGAGGGAATGGATAATTCATTATGACAATTACATAAAAGAATGCGAGCGTCTCATAGAAAAATACCAGAAAAGTCTTGTTAAAGGCCATCTCCTGGCAGTCTTTATTTCTGCTGCAATCATTGGTTTGTTGGCATTTTCTTTATATTACATCCAGCCAAGATTCTCCGGATTTTTTGTCCAGGAGCAGACTCCGGAAATCACTGGTGAAACAAATGCGACAATTTCCACGCAACAGGCACAGGCAGTTCTTGGCCAGCCGGTCAGATGGACCAAGACAGTTTCTTTGGATGAGCCTTCAGGTACGAGAGTGATATTGCCAGCAGAAGCCACAAATATAACTGTCAAAAAAACCGCAGAGATTGCGGAATCATATTCAGAAAGTGCAGGGGCTCTTCAACCTTTTACACAAACAAGCCCTTTCCAGGAAGAGCCTTTGCATTCTGAAGCAAAGACAGAGAAAGCAGCATTTACAATAACAGGAGCAGCAATCTCTTCTGAAAAAGATGGAGGATTTTTTTCCATGTTCCTTGGAAATCTCGGAAGAATGACAGGAGGAGCAATCGGAACACAACCGGAAAAAATAACATCTGTTGAAATCCAGGACAATGCAACCTCTTATGAAATCGCGTATGAAACTCCTGCTCCAACAGCAGAAGAGCAGGACATCGAAAGGGGAAAAAGGGTAAAGATAACAAGCCCTGAAAATGTCCATTACGAGAATGTCCTTAGCTTTGCAAGTTTGGATGAATCTTTTAACATAAAAAACCCTTCTCAGATAAGAATCCATTGGATTGAAAATGATGCCTATATAGACCCGATTTCTGTCCAGGACAGAGACAATAACGGGATTTACGATTTTGTAGAATGGCTTGCTCCCTCTTTATCCACACAGACTTTTGAAATTATTGTAATAATAAAAGCAGAGCATCTGGACAGAAACAGAAATTTCATTTCAGACATTTATCAGGAAGTAAAAGAGCTTGATGAAAGCTGGAGCGAAGAGGTAAATGACAAAGAATATGTAAGAGTAACTTTCGAAATTCCATTGGATAGTACAAGAGATATAACTATTTATCCCCGCGTTGTTTCTGGCTCGCCAAAAATTGAGGTCTATGAAAAAGATAAAAGTGAGCTGATAGCAGAATTCAAGGTATTAACATCTAACGATTATAATAAAATATTTCTTGACGGCTCAAGCGGCGCCGGTTTGCCCAATGGCTACTCCCAGGATGTTTTTGACCTGAAAATCTCTGGCGGCTCTGCTGAATTTGACCATATAATTGACCCTATAATCTCTGGAAACTCGTCTGTAAGCATTGACATGATTCCTTTAAGCAACAACACGCTTCTTATGGCAAGAATAAATTCGTCAAGTGCAAATGTCACACATAACATGCTGAGTTTCTCAACAATATTCGCAAATGGAACAATAAGGCAGGGGCCATTCTTTAAATATACAGGAGCAGGGAGCATATCTACTGTTTCAGTGAGTGCAATAAACTCAACTCATTTTCATTTAAAATGGTATGATTTCTTCCTGAGTGATGCATTAACAGCAACTTATGACATGAACGGAACTTTGCTTAGTGGGATAACAAATGTAGAAACAAGCAGCCTCCAGTTTTATGATAATTGCCTAGCAGGTTATGGCAACAGGACTGCTATTGGATGGATTGACTCTGCAGAGGGAGACTTTGATGCTGTATGGGTTACTGACAACTCCTCGACAACGCCCTTTGTCGCGGAAACAGCCATCGACGCAACAATGGTTCCGACGACAAACAGGACAAACACTGCAGATTGTCATGCAATAAATTCAACAGTTGCTGTTTTTGCATGGGTCAATTATACAGGAACAGACAACATAAGAGCCAGCATTAGGGATTTTGCAGCATCAGCCCTAACATCGGAAGGCGGACTCAATAACGTTTTTGATATGAACGTCGGAACAACAGGCTCTGTCGCAGTAACAGCCCTTGACCTTGACAAGTTTGCAGTTGCCTGGTATGATGGAACAGACCAGGATATTTCCATGCAGGTAAAATGGAAAAACGGGACAAATGTAAGCACAAGCATAGATGTCAACACAACAGCAGGAACAGGAAATGCGATTGATATTGCAACAATTGACAACAGGTCCGGATTCGGTGTTGGAAATGACAACATAGTTGTTGTTTGGTATGGGCAGGCTACAAACGATATAATGGGTGCAACTTTCAACGCTTGGGGAGACCGCCTCACAAATGATTTTGTCATAGAATCGTCTCCAAACTCAAGCACATTATACAAAGAAATTTCAGTCATTGGCAAAGATACAGCTAAGAATATGTCCCTGTGTCCAGACACTTTTGCAGTAGCATATTCTAACTCCACAGGCTCTACGTTGATAAAAACATACTTTGTGAATGGAAGCACTTGGGATGGCAGCACAGGATGTGCATGGCGTGCTCCAGTAGCAGATGCAAGCAATCCTGTGGCAGAAATAGGGACAAACCTTGCAGACAATGCAAACAGGAGCAATTCATCTGTGACTTTTGATTTAAGGGGTTATGACAACGCGCTTAGTGCAATAGCTCTTTACGGGAACTGGACAGGCTCATGGATTGCAAACCAGACAAACTTCACGCCGATTAATGCAACATACTGGAACATTACAGTTGATGCGATTCCACAGGGAAAATGGCGTTGGGCAGCTTGGGCAAATGACACTACAGGAAACTCTGCATTCTCAACGACAAACAGAACCTTTACGATAGATACAGTTGCGCCTGTGATAACTCTTCCATTTTACGTTAATGCAACAAAGAAAACAAGCACATCAGACACCATAACATTAAATATTTCTGTGACTGACGCAACGACAAATCCTTCTGCATGCAAAATTGACATCAACGGAACAAACCAAACAGTTACGGTTTCTTCAGGATGGTGCAATATCACGAATGGGTTCCTGACTGGTTTGTCAGACGGCAACAGAACGATAAATGTTCATGTAAACGATTCAACAGGGCAGTTTGGGCTGAATAATAGTTTTGTCGTTTTTGTGGATGCAGTTGCTCCTGTTGCTCAGTTTGGAACAAATCTTGCAGACAATGCGAACAGGAGCAACTCTTCTGTAACATTTGACTTGAGAGGCTTTGACGGGATTTTTCTTGATGATATTGCTTTGTATGGAAACTGGACAGGCTCATGGATTGCAAACCAGACAAACTTCACGCCGATTAATGCAACATACTGGAACATTACAGTTGATGCGATTCCACAGGGAAAATGGCGTTGGGCAGCTTGGGCAAATGACAGCCATAACAATCAAGCATTCTCAACAACAAACAGGACTTTCACGATAGATACTGTTGCACCAGTGATAACTCTTCCATTTTATGCAAACGGCACATTAAAGAAAAACACAGAAGCTTTGACACTGAACATCTCTGTCAGCGACACAACAACAAATCCAAGCGCCTGCAATATTGACATCAACGGAACAAACCAGACAGTTACAGTTTCTTCAGGATGGTGCAATATCACGAATGGGTTCCTGACAAATCTCGCAGACGGCAACAGGACGATAAATGTTCATGTAAACGATTCCACAGGGCAGTTTGGGCTGAATAACAGTTTTGTTGTGAAAATTGATTCAACAGCTCCAGTAATTGCGCTTCCATTTTATGCAAATGGAACTCTGAAGAAGAACACAGAGACTTTGACTCTTAACATATCTGTTTCAGATGCAGGAACAGCTGTAAGTGCCTGCAATATTGACATCAACGGAACAAACCAGACAGTTACAGTTTCTTCAGGATGGTGCAATATCACGAATGGGTTCCTGACAAATCTCGCAGACGGCAACAGGACGATAAATGTCTACGCTAACGATACTTTAAACAGCTTTGGGCTGAATAATAGTTATGTTGTGACTGTTGACGGGACAGCACCGGTAATTGCCCTGCCTTTTTATGAAAATGCAACAATAAAGGCAAGCACAGATACACTGACACTAAACATTTCTGTCAATGACGTAACAACAGCTCCAAGCGCCTGCAATATTGACATCAACGGAACAAACCAGACAGTTACAGTTTCTTCAGGATGGTGCAATATCACGAATGGGTTCCTGACAAATCTTGCAGAAGGAAACAAGACGATAAATGTTTATGCGAATGACTCATTAAATACATTTGGCTTGAATAATAGCTATGTAGTCAAGGTGCTTAACAATGTTGCCCCTGCAATTTCTTTTGTTACCTCTGTCTCTTCCCAAAACCCATTGGAATTGGGATACAGATCTGTTCTTCTGAATTTTTCAGTTAATGATACAGATGGTGCAGGAAATATAAACCTGAGCAGCGCAAGGGCGCGATTAAACAGGACAGGAGAGACAAGCAGGGACAACTTCACCTGCGCAGATCTTGGTGCAGGAGGAAACGGGCACATGTTTAGCTGCAATGTAAGCATGTATTATTATGATGAAAATGCGGTATGGACAATAAATGTGTCTGCAAGAGACAACTCTGAGGCAAGTTCTGAAAATTCAACGACTAATTTCACATATAATCTTCTTACAGCAATGATTCTCAGCCCAAGCTCGCTTAACTGGCCATCACCAATAAACCTCACAAACACGAATATCAGCTCTGATAATAACCCTGTGACGATTAACAACACTGGAAACTCTGCAAATATGACATTGAATATTACTGCATTTAATCTTCGGGGAGAAACAACAATAACCCAATTCATCTTTGCGAATAACTTCACAATCGGAAATGTGACAGATGGCTGCGGAACAGGAATAAATTCTTCAGTAATGACAAATAACACCGGCCTCCAATTAAACGGAACCAACTTCAGCAAGGGGAACAATTCCCTGAATTTTGGAAACCAAACCTCTGGGCAGGAGCAGATATTCTTTTGTTTGAGGGGCATTCCGCAGGACGCAACAGCGCAGTCATATTCGTCTGCATATTACGGTGCTTGGGAAATACGCGTGCTGCTCGTTGCCTTGATACCTTCCTCAAGAAGAAAGAAAGAGAAAAAGCAGAAATCTGGAGAAAAGAAGATTGAAGATGATAAACTGCTTGGAGCGCTTGACCTGATATTGGACAAGCTCATGGAAGAATATTCTCTGAACAAAAAAGAAGTTGTTGAGATGATGACTGAAAAACTGAAGAAAAAGTACAAGATAAGCAAGGAAGAGATTTTGAAGAATATGGGAATAGGAAAGGAAATACAGATTCCATCTGCAATATTTTCTAAAAATCTTGGTGCATTGGAATCCCTGGCAAAATACATGAGAGAAAATCTCGGAATGAGTTACAGGGAAATCTCCAGAAAGCTGAACAGAAATGAAAGGACAATCTGGACATCCTATAGAAAATCAAAGGAAAAGAACAAAAAGCCCTTTGAAATCAGGGAAGCAAAGATCCTGCTTCCATTATCTTCCTTGGCGAGGGAAAAATTAACAGTCTTGGAATCAGCCATCGTTTATCTAAAGGAAAAAGGCCTTGGCTTCAAAGAAATAGCAGACCTTCTCGGCAGGGACCAGAGAAACATCTGGACGATTTATTCGAGAGCCAGAAAGAAATTGCCTAAAAAGAATAACAATATTTAAAAACCAAAACGGCATATTAATAAGATGAAAAGAGGAAAGCTGCTCGCTATTTCTGCGGTTTTTGCCTTGATATTGACTTCATTAATCTCTGCGAATCTTTTTTCTGATTTCTGGGGAAAAATCACAGGAGAGGCCACTTCTGGCACAACCTCCCTGAACATCACTGTCGGAAACTCTGCTCCCACAATCTCTTTTGTTACCTCTGTCTCTTCCCAAAACCCATTGGAATTGGGATACAGATCTGTTCTTCTGAATTTTTCAGTTAATGATACAGATGGTGCAGGAAATATAAACCTGAGCAGCGCAAGGGCGCGATTGAACAGGACAGGGGAGACGAACAGGGACAACTTCACCTGCGCAGATCTTGGTGCAGGGGGAAACGGGCACATGTTTAACTGCAATGTAAGCATATATTATTATGATGAAAATGCGGTATGGACTATCAACGTATCCGCGAGGGACAACTCTGAGGCAAGTTCTGAAAATTCAACGACTAATTTCACATACAATCTCCTTACAGCAATGGTTCTGTCTCCAACAGCATTGACATGGACAGCTCTGAACCTGACAGCAACAAATATCAGCTCCAACAATGACCCTATACTATTGAACAACACCGGAAACTCTGCAAATGGAACAGTAAACTCAACAGCATATAATCTTCGTGGAGAAACGACTACAACCCAGTTCATCTTCGCAAATAACTTCACGATAGGAAATGTGACAGACGGCTGCGGAACAGGGATAAATTCTTCTATACTTGTAAACGCAACGTCAAAGCAGCTCAATGGAACAAACTTCAGCAAGGGGAATAATTCCCTGAATTTTGGAAACCAAACCTCTGGGCAGGAGCAGTTGTTCATATGCAACAGGGGAATTCCGCAAGATGCCAGCTCGCAGTCATATTCGTCTGCGTTTTATGGCTCATGGGTGATAGAAGTAATAGTATAATTATAAAAATATAAAAGATATAATAAAAAAAGAGGATAAAGAACAAGTCATAAAAAAGATGTCAGAAAACAGTGCCGGCAAATCTAGAATGTACAGGGCGAGAAAGAAAACAATCGGAAATCTACTGATTTTTTCAGTATTGGCAATTGTTGTGTTATCAATTTCCTTTGTATCTGCAGCAGGGGTTTCCACTCCTTACTGGAGCACCAATCCCCTTAAGCTGCAGCCGGGAGAATCAACAATCGTGACTCTTGGGCTGCAAAACATGGTCGGTTCAGACGATATCACATTAAGGGCAAGTATTGCAAAAGGAGGCGATATAGCAGCCATAATAGATGAGGACCTGGATTATTTTGTGCCTATCGGAAGCGAGGATGTTACAGTCAATATAAAAGTTAAAATCCCGCAAAGCGCGGAAATAGGCAAAACCCAGGAAATTGAGGTTTCATTCATACAAGTTGCTTCGGGAGAAGGTGAAGGATTTTTCAGTCTTGCAAGCGCTTTCACGCAAAGAATTCCTGTGCTGGTTGTTGGAGAGCCGACAGAGAGCGCAATATACCAACCAGCCAAGCAAACAGGCAGCCAGATGAATACTTTGCTATCTGTTGCCTTGGCAGTAATCATCCTGATATTGGTAATATTCTTCGTCTTAAGAAAAAGAAAAATCTGACCAAAAAAGTATTATATTGATTTTTTAACAAATTTTAAATATCGCATTTCCCAACCTATTTAATGAAAAGGGGGTTTTTGGTTCTTGTCCTGATTCTGCTGGTTTTGCTCATTGCATATTCCATCATCACAGATTTTCCTGTTTTTAACAGGGAAAATGGATTTGCAGAAACAGGAGAGGTTATAACAGGAAACGCAACAAGCGCAGGAATCTCTCTTACGATAACTATCAGCGGCCCTCCGACGCTAACCCTGCTCAAGTCAGAGAATGAAACTTATTTCACGGCAACAAACCTCGAGCTTAACTTCACTGCTTTCAGCGCAGATTCAATATGGTACAAAATTGATTCTGGATCCAATGTGACAATAACAGGGAACACTACATTCAACACAACCTCTGGCCAGCACACTCTTTACCTGTTTGCAAACAACAGCGACGGAAACAGCTCGAAAAATGCGACCTTTAGAGTCAACACGACAAAATTCAATGTCCTTTATGACATTTACAAGAATAACGGTTCTTCTACAGACTTTAATGCCTCTTCTTACGAAGACATCCAGAATTTGTCCGGAGCTGTCATTGAAAAAACAGGCCACGGAAAGGTAAGCTTCAATCAGGCAATAAATCTTACAAATGACAGCAATCCTGGAGACAATGCTCTTGATCTGGACTCCTATACCAATATTTCGCAGAATCACATTGAGATAAACACGACGGCAATTCCAAATTTTAACAAATCCGCAACCCTTTCCATTTACGGACTGTCTTTTTCTGATCCCAGAGTGTTAAGAGACGGCTCTGTCTGCCCTTCAGAAATCTGCACAGAAATAAATTATTCTGGAGGAACTTTCATGTTCAATGTAACGCAATTCACTGCTTATTCTGCAGAAGAAACTCCTGCATCACAGTCTCCTTCTGGAGGAGGAGGTGGAGGCACTGCGGGTGTTTCCGGGTTTGTGGTAAATCCTGATGAGATTCAGGTAATCCTTAAACAAGGAGGAACAAAAAAGGCAACTCTGAAAATAACAAACACAGGAACACGAAAATTGGAAATAAAGCTTGAAGAGAAAAAATTAGGCACTTTTTTAAAGATAGGAAATACGTCTTTTTCTTTGAATTCTGGAGAAACACAGGAAATATTGCTTGATTTCATTGCAAGAGAAGATGCAATTCCCGGATTGTACATCGGGGGAATAACTGTCAAGGCAGGAGGCGCTGAAAAAGAGATTATTCTTGCATTAAGTATTCAATCCAGAGAAAGCCTGTTTGATGTGGAAGTCAACATACCTTCAGGATATACAACAGTTATTCCTGGAGAAGATGTTCTGGCAGATGTAAAAATCTACAATCTTGGAGCAATAGAAAGAGTGGATGCAGAGGTCAAATACGAGATAAGGGACGAAGAAAATAACTCTATAAAAATAATAAGCGATACGGTGGCAGTTGAAACCCAGGCAAGTTTCACTAAGACCATCAATATCCCAGAAAGCACTGCTCTTGGCACATATGTCTTGTATGTAACAGTGACTTACGGCGGAAAAGTGGCTGGTGCAGGAGTATTTTTTGAAGTTGCAGAGCAGGGAGTTTCAGCAAGAGAAAAGGTATTTATAGTTGTGATAACTTTGCTTGCTGTAATATCAAGCATAGCTGTTTATCTGTGGGTCTTGCATTACAGGAAAGAGCATAGAAAATATGGTGAAACGGGTTATGAAGACAGGAGAATTGATTTAAGAGATGTGTTGATTGGGCAAAGGGAGTAAAAAATGGCATTGGATTACATAACCATCGTGATAAGCTTTGGAATATTTGCATTGTACCTAGTGACAATACTCCTGTCAGTCAATATAAGAAGAAAACTTACTGGAGAAACAGGAAAGCCTTTTGTCTATCTGATAATTGCAATTCTTATCGTGTCTATAAGAAGGATTCAGCAGATATATGTCACCTCGGAAATATGGCACCCTATTCCCTATTCAACTGAAATAATCGCTGTAGGATTTGCTTTTTTCCTGTTTCTTGCCGTGCTTAATTTCCACAGATTGCTAAAAACATAGGAACAGAAACAGCAGAAATAGTGTGCCTATTTTATTCTGTTCTTCATTGCATTCCATGCATGTAGATTTTCAGGGTTGAAAAGCTTTATCTAATATTTAACTATGCAAATTTCAAGAATTATTATTTGGCTTCTTAATATTAAAATTTCAAGAAATAAAAATTTTAATTAAACCAATTTATAGATTAAGCCTAGAGTATTTCCTGCTGGATAGGAGATTTGGTGTCTTTAATGTTCTAATAAATCATTAAGGCTCTTTCCGGACTTTCTCATCTGCCTTGCTAAAAAGAACACTGTTACAAGAACAAGGACGACGACGACAAAAATTATCACGCCGCCTGCTCCACCAATGCCACCGAGGATTGCACCTCCAGTAATGGTGCTGAGATCTATTGGCTCAAGGACAGAGCTTGAATAAATCTGGGAGTTGAAAGCTGCAGACAGGGTCAGGTTTCCCCCAAGGGTTTCGT
>ERZ1292629.1073-Hain-H43-01um-R1-1073-length-28546-cov-8_pt2 | contig 25502 bp, 20 predicted proteins | sample MGYA00564399_ERZ1292629 | MGnify/ENA primary metagenome ERZ1292629 (study PRJEB36523, sample SAMEA6512636) | groundwater metagenome | collected 2019-01-08 | study: AquaDiva: Metagenomics assemblies of 32 groundwater samples
TCCTCTGTTGGTTCCCCTGCGATCACCGGCACGGCCGTGGTTTCCCCAACCGGGCAGGCTGTTTCCAGCGCCGCCGGGAACGCGGTTGTAACTGGCACAGCGATTGTTTCGGCGGCAGGGTCGCCGGTATTAGGGACAAGCGGTGTGCCCGCTGTTACCGGCACGGCTGTAGTCAGCCCTACAGGTTCCAGCCTCTCAATCGTAGCAGGCACGCCCGCCATTACCGGCACCGCTCTCGTGAGCCCGGTCGGCTCTGCAACGGTACTATCTGTTGGCAGCGCAACGGTTGCAATCGGCGTTGACGTTGCTCCAACAGGTCTTGGTACGTCCAGCGCGGTCGGCGAGGAAAGCGTTACCGGCACCGCCTTAGTCAGTCCCGCCGGTTCAAGCCTTTCCGGCGCATCCGGTACGCCCGCCATCACCGGCGCAGCGCAGGTCAGCGCGGTCGGATCGTCTGTTGCGAGCGCAAGCGGAACGGCAACCGTTACCGGCTCGGCTGTAGTTGCTCCGGTCGGTCAAGCGATACCTGCCGCCGTTGCCACGCCCAGTATTACCGGCACCGCCGTTGTCATACCGACAGGGGTCAGCGTAGCAAGCGCAGTTGGAACGGTAACCGTTGATGTTGCCACCAGCGTAACGGTCAATGTTTCCGGCAGCCAGCTTTCTTCCTCTACTACTACACCGGCGGTTATCGGCAGCGCAAGTGTAACTCCGTCAGGTTCGGGGGCGGCAAGCGCGGTCGGCACCGCTTTAGTACAGATTGGTATTGACGTTCCGGTTTCTGGAAGCGCCGCTTCCTCAGCCGTCGGCAACGAAAGTGTAACCGGCACCGCCGTAGTTAATCCTACCGGATCGGTAGCTACCGGCGTGGCTGGCACTCCGGCGATCACAGGCACCGCCGTTATTTCCCCGACGGGCGCGGTGGTATCGAGCGCGGTCGGCGATGAAGCTGTGACCGGCACGGCTGTTATTAGCCCTACCGGGCAGGCTGCCCCGAGTGCGGTTGGCACCGTAACCGTTGTTATAACGAGCGGGGGAAACATATCGGTCGCGGTCACCGGGCAGTCCGGCAACTCCGTTCTCGGTACTGTAAGCGTGGCTGTTACGCGGGTGCGCCCTGTTTCTGTGATGGCGCGGCAATCCCTATTCGCCCTGATTCTTGCCTACCTGCGTGAAGGGATTACTACTACCAACAATTTCCCGACATACCCGACGACGCAGGGTATCTGGTTGTTCCCCGGCAGCATTTATCAGTTTCGGGAGCAGCCGGCGGGACGCCCGCCCCTTTCCCCCGGCGTAACACTTGAATTCGACGGCGACCGAGCCGGGCCGAATCAGGGTATGAAGCAGGTTTGGAATACTACCGCCCGCTTCCGTATCCGGGTTACACCCGCCGATGCCTATGATATCGCGCAGAAGATTGACGCAGCCCTTCACCGGGCTGGCGGGTCCACACCGATCCTAGACTTTGGGGTTGTACCGGCGCTTATCAACGGGAACAGCATCAGCTATGCGCGTGCACGGGGAAGTTGGATCCATAAGGGCAATGCCTTGCTATCCGACTTGACGCTTGAGCTTGAGTGTCAGTACACGACGCCTACTCTGTAGGGGCCTTTGTGAATCAGCGCACCGTTGCGGTTTGGGGTAACCACGGCCCTTCCTTTTCCACGGAATCGGAACTGGCTTGGTCTTTTGAGCATGTAGGGTGCAAAGTCCTTCGCTTTCAGGAAGGCGAAACCGATCCTTTCGTCATTATCAAAACGTGCCGCCTTGAGCACGCCGACCTCCTTCTGTACATCCACACGCACGGGAGTATTCAGCCCGGAACCGAAGATGTGTTCGCCGCCCTTCGTGCAGCGGGCACCCGTCTTGCTAGTTTCCACCTTGATAGATTCTGGGGGCTTGACGCCATAGATGCGCGGGAGAAGTGCATCGGGCAACACCCGCTTTGGAAAACAGATTATGTGTTCACCGCCGACGGCGGAAATGATGCGGGCTTCAAGGAGCGCGGTGTAAACCACTTCTGGCTTCCCCCGGCTGTGGTCGAGCGCGGCTGCTATGACGCCGCCTTCGATCCTCGGTACGCCTTCGACGTTATTTTCGTGGGCGCGAAGGGCTACCACCCGGAGTACACTTTCCGAACGACCCTTGTGGACTGGTTGACGAATACCTACGGGGCGCGCTTTGCCCACTTTGGCGGCGGCGACTGCGGCGGCCAGCGCCTAATGAACAAGGGCGCTACGATTCGGGAAGGGGAACTGAATACCCTGTACGCCTCATCGAAAATTGCTGTTGGGGATAGCTGTTTTGCTGGCGCTCGGAACTACTGGTCAGACCGCGTTCCTGAAACTCTCGGACGTGGCGGCTTTCTGATTCACCCGAAAACGGAGGGCCTGAACATCCCCGGCCTTGCGGTGTTCAATCCAGCAGACCTGAACGACCTGAAAGAAAAGATTGACTATTACTTGGTGCACGATGCCGAGCGGATCGCGATGCGGAACATGGCGACGGCCCACGTGCGGGCAAATGATACCTATACTCAAAGGGTGAGAACGATCCTGCAAGCGGTGGGGCTATGAAAGTACACGTCGTTTGGCAATCCTACCTCCCCGAAACCCCGAGCCGTGGATATTGGGACACCGCGTTGACAGAGGACGTTTTCGGCGGCAAGGTGTGGACACCCGTGCTCGGGCACGAGTTTGTTTCCTGCAACGGCTTCGCTGAGCTTCCCGCCGATGCCGAAGGCTGTGTAGTGGTTCTTCCGGGGATGAAGCAGGCAGCCTTTGTTGACCGGCTGAACGCGGACATTGCACGCCTTCGCTGGGTGCTGGTGCTGCTGGTAGGGGACGAAGCCTCCGTGTTTCCTGCCGAGCAGGTGAAGCACCCGAATATGCGCTTGTGGGTGATGATGCCGAAGAAGGGGCGACACGATTTCGCCGACCGCTACCTGACGAACGGCTACACGACAGAAACGCATCGCCTTGCCGGGCTGCCGGGAATCCACCCCCGCCCCCTTGATTGGTTTTTCAGCGGGCAGATAACGCACGCACGCCGGGAGCAGTGCCGGGATGCCCTTTCGCGGTCACCCAACGGCAAGTTGAATTGTACGCCCGGCTTCACGCAGGGCATGACGCCGCAGGAATACTACACGGTCATGGCGACGGCTAAGATCGTGCCGTGCCCTTCCGGTGCGTGTGGCCCCGACAGTTTCCGCTTCTCCGAAGCACTCGAGGCCGGGTGCGTGCCTATTGTTGACGGCACTTCACCGATTGCGGATTATCCGGCCGGGTATTGGGAATACGTTTTTGGCCCGGAGTTGCCCTTTCCGGTGGTAGACAACTGGGACGCCCTGCCGTGGCTGATGGATTCGCTTGTGAAGGCTTGGCCGGAAAATGCTACCCGGTGCAGCGCGTGGTGGCAACAATACAAGCGCCGCCTTGTGTACGACGTGGAGGACGACATCCGCGAGCTTTCCGGCGTGCCCGCGCATGTGGGCGAGGTGCAGGATAAAATCACGGTGCTTATTCCTACTTCCCCGATCCCGTCGCACCCGGATACCGCGATGGTTGAGCAAACGATATTAAGCGTGCGCCGCCACATGCCCCGCGCCGAAATCATCCTGATGTTCGACGGCGTGCGCCCCGCGATGGAGCACCGCCGTGGGCAGTACGAGGAATACAAGCGCCGCCTCCTGTGGAAGTGCAACCACGATTGGCATAACGTCCTGCCCGTTGTTTTCGACACGCACACGCAGCAGGCGGATATGCTCCGCGCTACGCTTGATCTGGTACGCACGCCTCTTGTACTTTTCATTGAGCACGACGCCTATTTCGTGGACGGGCCGATTCAGTGGGACGCAATCGTGGCGACCCTGCTTTCCGGCGCGGCGAACATGATCCGTCTATACTACTATGCTGAGCTTCACCCGGAGCATAACTACCTAATGCGCGGCACGGTGAACCTCAACGGCGCGCGTTTCGTCAAGACCGTGCAATACTCACAGTGGCCGAACGTAGCCACTGTAGAATTCTACCGGCGCATCCTTGACGAGCACTTCGAGCGCGGACAGAAGAAGATGATTGAAACCGTCATGTATAGCCCGGTTGCCGAATCTTCCTGGGATGCGCATAAAGTGATGATCTATTACCCAGAGGGCGGGGCGAGGCAGTGGATTCACAACAACGGGCGCGAAAATGACCCGTGCGACTGGTAAGGAATTGAATTTAAGACTGAGGGAGTAACAAAATGAGAAAAACTCTCGGCTGTTTAATGGGTGTGCTTGTCTATCTGGCCCTATCAGGTCAGTGTTGGGCACAGCTCCCGGCTTTTCCGGGCGCTGAAGGCTTCGGGGCTAAATCTCGTGGCGGGCGCGGTGGGCAAGTTTTCGAGGTCACGAATCTCGCAAACTCGGGAACCGGAAGCCTGCGGGCTTGCCTCCAAGCAAGCGGCCCGCGCTACTGTGTCTTTAAGATTGCGGGAACGATTGCCTTGCAGAACGATCTCGTCGTGTCCGCGCCCTTCGTTACCATCGCCGGGCAGACCGCGCCCGGTGAAGGTGTGCAAATCAAAGGCGGGCACCTAGAGATTCGCACACACGATGTCGTTGTCCGGTACATGAAGTTTCGCGCCGGAGACGAAATCACAGGTAGCAATAACGGCGATAGGAACTCGGTTTTCTTGAACGGGCTTAGGGGCGAAGTCTACAACATCATTCTGGATCACTGCACTATGATCTGGGGGCCGGACACGGGCGGCATCGAGATAGTTGAGAATGTGCATGATGTCACTGTGCAGTGGTCGATCAACGGAGAGGGCCTGTATTTCTCAAATCACTATGAGGGAAGCCGCGCAAGCGGGCACAGCAAGGGTGTGCGCATTGCGATGAACAATTCGGTGTGGCCGAAGCGCATCACAATGCACCACAACTTGATTACAACGTCCTCAGACCGGAATCCGATGTGGTCGCACGGCCCGGAGTTCCAGGATTTTGCTTACAATGTGGTTTACAACTGGAGCTATCATCCGGCACGTGGCGATCCGCGTTCATTGAACTTCATTCGGAATACATACGTTCGGGGGCCAGAAACGCGGGCGCTCTATGCGATTCGGGCGGAAACTTCGGCCGCGTCAATTTATGAGGAAGGAACGGATACAGTTGGCTTTGCCCAGGTACGGGCGGGGACAGCTTCGGCATACGTGGCGAGTCTTTTCCCGCACTATTCTCTATCAACGACGGAAACAGCGCGGCAAGCCTATGACCGGGTAGTTGCGGATGTGGGTGCAACCCGGCCGCTCCGCGACGTTGATGACCAGCGGATTATTAACAACCTAGTGCGGCGCACGGGGAATTTCATCAACGGAGTTGATCGCGGACTGAGTTGGCCCACACTTGCTCTGGGTGTACCTTATCCCGATACTGACCAAGACGGGATGGACGACAACTGGGAACGTTCTAGCTTGGGCGATCTATCAAGAACGGGTATTGCGGACGAGGATTCTGACGGGTATACGGATTTGGAGGAGTTTTTGAACCTGACAAACCCGAAGGTTCCTGACGGCGATGTTATCCCGCCGCCCCCCGCGCCCGTCGATGTTTGCCCCAATCTGGACGGAGTGCAAACGACTATCCCCGCCGGGATGATTAAAGACGCACAAGGCAACTGCATTACCGGCCCGCCGCCGCCCGTCGATGTCTGCCCGAACCTCCCTGGAATGCAAGAGACGGTTCCTCCCGGATACGTTCGGGATGCGTCGGGGAACTGTAATCTAGTACCCCCGCCGCCTGTTGATCTCTGTCCTAATCTGGACGGCACGCAGGAAAGTGTGCCCACGGGGTATCTGATAGATGCTTTCGGGAACTGTGTCCTCAGTACCCCGCCCCTGCCGGGAATCGATCTCTGCCGCAACATTGAAGGACTTCAAACCACCGTTCCGGTTTCTTTCTGTCAGGATGCCGCAGGCGATTGTTTCTGTTCTTGTGCTCCTCCGCCTCCGCCCCCGCCGTCTACAGACTTCCCGATTATTTTGTTAGGGGGCAAGGGAATTCGGGAAGCGACTATCGGTTTCTCGGTGAGCAAACCGCCAGCGGCCGCTAGTGCGACGGTAACAATGCGTATCTTTGACGCTGATTTTGCCGATGAGGGGCAGTTGTTTGTCAACGGGCAAGGCCCGCTAATACTCTTTGGCGCACAGGCGAATGCCGCAAACGACAGCCGGGCCATTAACCTCAACTATCAAACGCCGGCAGGTTGGTGGGTTTCGGGTCGGAATACTCTCCGATTTGTTAGGACTCAGACGTTTGGCTTCAATGTCGAAAGTTTCTCAGTTCAGTTCAATCTCGAAGATGTGCCTCCCCCAGTCCCGGTTATAACCTCGGTTACCGTATCTCCGGCGTCAGCAGCGGCCCAGATTGGTGAGACGGTACAATTCACCGCTACTGTGGTCGGAACGGCCACGGACAAATCCGTATCCTGGACGGCTTCTCTAGGCTCAATCTCTTCATCGGGGCTATTTGTGACCGGAACCTCAGCCGGAAGCGTGGTTATAACCGCGCGCAGTAACTTCGACCCCTCGAAAGCGGGTTCGGCGACGGTGACGGTTACGACAGCACCCTCTCCGCCCGTCGATGTCTGTCCGAATCTAGCTGGTGTGCAAACCGTTGTGCCCGCCGGGATGACGAAAGATGCCGTTGGAAACTGTGTGCCTGTCTCTCCGCCCCCGCCGCCGTTTGGCCGGGTATGGAACGTGCCGAGTGAGGTTCCGACAATTCAGGCCGCGATCAACGATGCCGCGCCGGGAGATACAATCCTAGTTGCCCCAGGAACCTACACCGGAGCAATCGTACTAAACAAGGTATTGACCCTGCAAGGCTTGACGCACGGGATGGCGGTTCGGCAGTTGAAGAGCAATCCCGTTCGTCTAAACGGGAACATCACCGTTCGCGGTCTAGGTGGAATCGCCTGGAACGAGGGCGCTACGATCCGGGGCTTTTACCTCAACGGCGGCGACCCAATCATTAGCGAGAGTCCTCTAATTGCGGAGTACAACTATATTCACGCTACCAGCGGAGACGGGATTAGCTTCGAGCCGGGTGGCGCGGGGATTGCTCGGCTCAACCTTATCGAGACTTCTCAGGATGACACTATCGACGTAGACCACCAGACGAAGAATATCTGGATCGAAGGCAACGTGCTTCTGAACGCCGGTCAAGACGGTCTGGAAATCCGGCAGCATCCGGATAACATCCCCAGCTTGGTTCGGCTGACCTTTATCAATAATTGGGTCGAAGGCAGCGGCCATGACGGAATTCAGATCATGGACTACAATAACCAGACGCGACGGGAATATTATGTAGCCCGAAACGTCTTTGTTAGGAATGGGCGGGCGGCTATCGGAATCATGCCCGGCGACGTAACGATTGAAGATTACGGTGCGGCACCGATGCCGGAGCGGTTGTATCTCTTCAACAACACGTTTGTGAACAATAACGCCGGATTGTCGGGAGGGGCGAACGTCATTGCGGTCAACAATATTTTTGCCGACGCTGATGGCGACTTCCTGTTCGAGTTAAAGAACGTCTCGGGAGGATCAGCCATAGCGCATTCTTTACTGTTGAACCGTTCCGGGCTAGTCGGGACGGTAAACCTCGACGAAGCTACAACCAGGTTTGGCAACCCTCTTCTTGACGGCGAAGCCCGTCTCGGAGTCGGAAGTCCGGCTATTGATGCCGGAGTGGTCAGTTACGTCTACGGCGGGGAGCTTGTCCTAGAAATCGCGGCTACTGCCTACCAGGATGCCGCCCCCGACCTCGGGGCACTGGAAAGTAATCTGTTGACGCCTCCGCCTCCGCCTCCGCCCGTGGATGTCTGCCCCAACATTCCGGGCAATCAGAGTACGATTCCAGACGGTCTGGTGCGGGATGCGGACGGGAATTGCGTTAGTCCCCCGGCTCCCCCGCCCTCGGAACTAGACACTATCCCCAATCTCAAAGTTGCGTTCATCGCCGATCAGGGTACCGCAGGGCAGGCAACGCCTGTGCTCAGATTGATTCAGTCCGAAGGCGCACATGCGGTTATTCATTCCGGCGACTTCGACTATCAGGACAACCCCGCCTCTTGGGATGCTGCAATCACGGCGGTACTCGGGGCCGACTATCCCTACTTTGCTAGTGTTGGCAATCACGATGCGGCACAGTGGGGGGGCTATCAGGCGTTACTCCTTGAGCGACTTTCCCGCATTGACGGAGCCGTTTGTTCGGGCGATTACGGCGTGAATGCGGTATGCACGTATCGGGGATTGTTCTTTGTCCTCAGCGGCGCAGATGTTGTTGGTACGGGCCACGATGCCTACATTCGTCAGCAGCTCACCGCTAACAATTCAACTTGGAGTGTGTGTTCCTGGCATAAGAACCAAAACGCGATGCAGATTGGGGGCAAAGGGAATGAGGCGGGCTGGGGCGTGTATGAGGCGTGCCGTGAAGGTGGGGCGATAATTGCAACTGGGCATGAGCACTCCTACGAGCGTACACGCACACTCGTAGATATGGTCAACCAGATTGTCAGCCCGACCTATCCTGACGCAGGTATCCTCCACGTTTCACCGGGGCAGACCTTCGCCTTCGTCTCCGGTTTGGCCGGGCGTAGCATAAGGAATCAAGCACGGTGTTTACCAACAACCTTCCCCTACGGATGCCAGGGCGAGTGGGCAAAAATCTATACAGCGAATCAAGGCGCGAAGTTCGGGGCCTTGTTTCTTGTTTTCAACGTCGATGGAAACCCAAAGAAGGCGCGGGGCTATTTCAAGAACGTAGACGGAGAAGTGGTCGATGAATTCACCGTTACCACTTCCGGCGGGCCCGTTCCTCCGCCCCCTGTGGTTGATGTGTGCCCGAATCTTCCGGGGGATCAGGCTACAGTTCCGGCCGGATTTGAAAAGAATGCCGCCGGAGACTGCGTGCCTATTCCTCCGCCGCCCCCGCCTGCTGATACTACACTGCCGGTAGTTTTTCTTAGTACGCCCGCGAGCGGCGCAAGCGTTTCCGGGAGCATTACCCTTTCGGCTAACGCCTCGGATAACGTAGCCGTAGTAGGCGTGCAATTCAAAGTGGACGGCGCGCCCGCCGGCATTGAAGATACTGCGGCCCCCTATTCAATTTTATGGGATACGCTTGCAGTTCCTAACGGGAACCACTCGGTTACGGCAGTAGCCCGCGATGCGGCGGGGAATACCGGAACCAGTCCTGTTGTTGCAATCACGGTTGATAATCCGCCCCCTCCGCCTCCTCCCACGCCGGCGGATTGTTCCGCGCTTACGGATATTCTCCCGCACACACCTCCGGCTCTATCCGCTCGCCCGGTACAGGGCGTAGAATTCAAAGACCCGACGTTTGGCGCGTGCGTTAAGCGGGTAACGGATGCACAGACGCTAGGTGTGGACGAAGCTGTCCATACGTATGCCGAGCTTCAGGCATGGAACGCTGACCAGAGCCTCATCCTGCTGACGACCAACCAGATTCTCGACGCTAGAACGTCTCAACTGGTGCATCGAGTGGACTTTGGCTGGCCCGGCACAGGCAATGCGCTGCGCTGGTCGCCTAGCGACCCACTGGCGCTGTACTACAGCGGTGAACTCTTGTCCGGCTCCGACGGAATCGCCTGCGGAGTAGGTAAGGCGAGGCTCATGCGTTACCGCCTGATTCCCGGCAGCCCGATGCGCGGGCAGAAGGAACTTGTCCATTGCTTCACGGAATACTCCAAGTTTGATAAGAACCAGTCATTCCAAGAAATGTCGAGCGACGGGCGCTACATCGCCTTGGTGAGCACAAGCGGACAAGCGTTTCTGTATGACCTGGTTACGAATGCGAAGATGGCCACGGTTTCTGTTCCGGCGTGGATTGAGTGGGCTGAGCCTTCGGCATTGGGCGACTATCTGCTAATCAACTTTGGCGGGGGCGGGGATGGCCCACAGGCCGGCCTGGAAGCCTATAACCCGCAGACGGGTGCAAAGGTCGGAAAAGTAGCCACCGGCCACGGCCACGGGAGCACGGCGCTCGATCCGGACGGGGTGCAGTGGTACGTCTACACCACCTTTGACAATTACGTCGGTGTTTTCGGTCCCTACGTGGTCAAGGCGCGAATCCCGCGTGGTTATGACGACTGGAAATCCGGTGATAGGACGGGGTTGGTGGCATTGATTGAGCTGGACTGGGATGCGAGCCTTCACGTCTCCTGCCTGGCGCGTAGCAGTGAGTGGTGCGCGGTCTCAACCTATGCGATGACGAAGACCAACGTACCCTTCTACCACGAGATCTTCCGGCTCAGCCTGAACTCGACGCTCCAGTCGTCCAAGGTGCAGCGGCTGGCCCACCACCGTTCAGAACGTAATTTACCTGCCTCCTGCGGCATGTCGAACTACTGGGCTGATCCGCACGCCAGTACCAGCCGAGACGGAACGCAGATTATCTTCGGTTCGACGTGGGGCCAGGCCTGCCGTGCGGAGGCATACATCATCCGTTTGAGCGCCGATCTGGGGAGACCTTAGCTGTGCCACAAGATGAACAGAAGAAGAGCGGCCCGGTGCCAGCGTCGATACCTAAATTCTGCCTGTGGGTAGGGCGGGCGTATGATGCGCGCTTGCTACGCAGGTTAGGCTATCAGGCGATGCGCGTATGTGACGAGCTTGCCCGGCACAAGCTGGCGGAATCCTGGGAAGACTACTTTCGGGGTTAAACCTCATGGACAGGCTTTGCCCACGCGCCGAGGTGCGCTTCGATGAAAGATTTTGTTCTTGCGGCTGCGGAAGGCTAGCTCCGCTTGCCAAGCGTAATGATTCCCGTAGGGGTTATATTAAAGGTAAACCAGTTTGTTTTATACGCGGACACGGGCGCGGAAATTTAAGGCATGGATACAATCGAAGAGGAAAGCGAACGGCTGAGCACTACGCATATACATCCGCAAAGCAGCGCTGTACTAATCCAAAAACGCTAAATTGGAAAGACTACGGCGGGCGCGGCATTAAGTTCCTGTTTACCAACTTCCAGCAGTTCCTCGCTTATCTTGGCCCGCGTCCTGAAGGTATGTCTCTCGACCGCATCAACAATGACGGCCACTACGAGCCCGGCAACGTGCGCTGGGCCACGATGATAGAGCAGATTATTAATCGAAGGAAATTTTGCTCAATAGGGCAATTTTCAACAGCAGAATTACAAGCAGAGCTTACTCGGCGATTGGTAACGTAAAATGAACTATCTACATCCTCGCAGCGAAGTACGCTGGAACAAAAAGTGCTTCAATCACCGCTATATCGTCCACGTGCCACACTTCTTGTGGGCTGGGCTCGTGCAAGAACATGGCCCGCGCCCGCTGCCCGGCGCGCACTGGGATGACTACGAGGTTGAACGGCTTGCCAGCATGGAGGCGCACTTGCGCCCAGGCGACGTGCTTTTTGACATCGGCGCGGAATCCGGCTGGCTTTCCGCGATCTACGCGCAGTTCGTAGGGGCCGAGAATATGTGCCTCTTCGAGCCTTCCGCCCCGCAATGGCCGAATATCCAAGCTACGTGGCAAGCAAACGGTTTGCCCAATCCGCTCACCACACTATGCGGTTTCGTGAGCGACAGCGGCGAAGCCCGACCCATGCGCCGAGCTTGGCCCGCCGAGGCTATTGGCAGCGTATTGCTCGAAGAAATGAAGTTTCGTTCTCTGATTGATAGCCCGGCTGAATACCCGCGTGTTTCCATCGACGCCTTCGTCCGCATGACGGGGATCGTGCCCCGTGCGATTGCGATGGATATAGAGGGTGCAGAGCTCCGGGCGCTGCAAGGTGCCCGCGAAGTGTTGAAACAACACCGCCCGTTTGTGTGGGTAAGCATCCACGAGGGGACGCCGACCGAGCCGGGGGTACTTCACTATGACTTCCATTCTTCGCTACAGGAAATCCTAGACCTGATGGCGGGGGTAGGCTACACCGCCGAGCATCTCGGCACGGATTGGGAGCAGCACTGGTTTTTCAGAGGGGACGGAAAATGACACGGGTTCTAATCACGGGCGCTACCGGGCACGCGGGCGCACGCTTGGCCGAAACGATTCTTCAGCAAACGGATTGGGACGTTGTTTCCCTTGAGCGTCTGCCCAACGGAAGGCAAGCCCGGTTTGACCGAAAGGCGCACCTTCCCGCCGAGCGCATACGCAAGGTGTACCACGATTTCCGGGCACCGCTACCCAGCTCCCTGTTGGGGGAGCTTGAAGGTGTCCAGTACGTGATTCACGCCGGGGCAGAAGTACATGGCCCGCGCTCCCTTGTTGATCCCGGCTTGTTTGTGCAAACGAACGTCACCGGCACCTTCAACATGCTTGAGCTTGCCCGGAAGATTCAGCCGAAGGTCTTCATCTATGTTTCCTCAGCGGAAGTGATGGGCCCGGCACCGGCTGGCTTTTCCTACGGCGAGGACGATGCGCTACACCCGACGAATCCCTACGCGGCAGCGAAAGCGTGCGGCGAGATGCTGGTGCGTGCTTACCACCGTTCCTTCGGGGTGCCCGCGTTAACTGTCCGCACGATGAATCTGTTTGGCGAGCGGCAGCAAAGCAGCAAGTTCATTCCTCTTGTGTTCGACAGACTTATGAAGAGCAAGACGATCCCCGTGCATGTGGGCCCCGACGGTGTTGTGGGCAGCAGGCAGTGGATGTACGTGGGCGTCTTTGCCGACGCAATCCTGCACCTGCTACGCCGGGGGGTAGCCGGTGAAACCTATCATGTAGCCGGGGAAGAAAAGTCCAACACGGAAATCGTGGCCTTGCTTGCCGTCTATCTTAACAAGCAGGCGAAACAGGAATTGATCGATGTAAGCGTTCATCACCCGGCGCACACGCTCCGATATTCCATCCACGACCGAAATCTGCGGCTGTTGGATTGGGTGCCTACGGAAACATTTGCTGTTTCGCTGACGAAAACCCTCAAGTGGATGTTCGAGAATCAGGAGTGGCTAGAGCTATGATTTCTGTACTTCTGACCGGGGCGGCCGGCTTCGCGGGAAGCCATATTGCCGAGCATTTTATACATAACACGGATTGGGAAGTCGTGTCCCTCGACTGCCTCACCTACGCAGGGCGGTTGGATCGGCTGGCGCACCTGCCCGGCAAGCGAGTGCGGGCGCTGTACCACGATTTCAGCACGCCGCTGCCGGACGCTTTAATGAAGCAGCTTGACGGGGTGCGGTACATCATCCACAACGGGGCGGAAAGCCACGTCGCACGTTCCCTTGTAAATCCCGGCGCGTTTGTGCAGTCAAATATCATCGGTACCTTCAACATGCTTGAAGCTGCGCGAAGGCTGAATCCTGAAACATTTCTGTACGTTTCAACCGATGAGGTTTTTGGACCGGGCAGCGGGGTGCCGTATCGGGAGGACGACCCGCTGCGCCCCTCGAATCCCTACTCTGCAAGCAAGGCGGGCGGGGAAATGCTGGTGCAAGCCTACCACAGCGCCTTTGGGCTGCCGACGATGATTAGCCGGACGATGAACATGTTTGGCGAGCGGCAGCACCCGGAAAAGTTTGTGCCGATGACGATCCGAAAGATTCTAGCAAGCGAGAGGTTGTCTATTCACGTTGACCCGGACGGGAAATCCGGTGCGCGTCAATGGCTCCACGCTGAGGTGCAGGCTGACGCCCTGCTCTACATGCTCGGCATGGGGGTGCGCGGGGAAGCCTATCACGTTGCCGGGGTAGAACGAAGCAATGCAGAGATCGCCCGGCTGATAGCCGAGGCGCTGGGGAGGCCGTACACCTTCCAGTGCGTTGACATTCTAGCGAAGAATGGCGGGCACGACCTGACCTACTCAATCGACGATGCCAAGCTGCACGCCCTCGGGTGGAAGCCGCGTGCCGCGTTTGAGCACCTGCTTGAGCGCACAGTGCGGTGGACGGCCGAGCACCCGGAATGGCTGACAGAATGAGCGAAATGACGCGCTGGTGGGAAGTCGGCGACCTGGAAGAGGCTTGGTACAAGACTACCTCTGTGCCCCGTGAAGAGCCGGAGAGCGCAGACCGGGCAGTGGATGTAATTCTCGCGGGTATTCCGCCCGGAGAAGCCGCGCTTGAGATTGGGCCGGGCTTAGGCCGCATTATGAAGCGCCTAGCGGGGCACTTTCAATCCGTTAGCGGAGTGGATTTTTCTAAAACTATCGTGCGTTTTGCTCAGGAGTACTTACGGAAACTGCCGCAGTGCCGCGTTGTGTTAAGCAATGGCAGAAGCCTTCCGTTCCCCGTTGCTTCCTTTGACTTTGTGTATTCATTTTTGTGTTTCCAGCACATGCACGACTTGGAAACCATCCAAGCAAACGTTGAAGAAAGTTATCGCGTGCTGAAGCCTGGCGGCCAGTGCCGGATTCAGACCGTAAACGTTGCCCCGTTTCGTGATGCGGCAGAAGGAAACCACGGCTGGGGGTTTCCCGATCCCCGGCATTTTCTCGAAGAATTTAAGCGGGTAGGTTTTGCTGCTCGGGTCGAAGTGGGCCTTACGCACTTTCAACACATCTGGATTACAGCGATTAAATAGGCGGAATGACGTGCGAATGAATGTCATAACCAATTTGGATAATGGGGTTGGACTTCAGAGAGATTTCGAGATGATTGCGCCCAAGCTGCGGGCAATGGGCTGGGAAGTTGCGGGCGTGCCCTTCCTTTCGCCCCACCAGATTCAGCCGGCAGATGTGAACCTATTTCTTGAGGTGTGCGTGCCTTCCTTGTTTCAATACGCCCGCGAGCAGTGGATTGTGCCGAATCCCGAATGGTGCATCCGAAACTGGATACCCGACCTGAAAGCACGGTTTTCCCGCGTGCTATGCAAGACGCCCGACACGTATCGGATATTCCGAATCCTGATGCAAGGCTCGCAGGTAGCGTGCTTTCACACCGGCTGGGAATCGCGGGACTTGTACGACGCAAGCGTGCCCCGCGAGTGGAAGTTCTTGCACGTTACAGGGAAAAGCCAGAACAAGAACACCGTTGCGATTCTGCGGGCGTGGCAGACGCTACAGGTGCCCTACCAGCTTACGCTGCTTTCCGAGCACTACTCCGAAGCCGCTGGAATGAACAACGTAACGCGGCACCACCGGGTAAGCGACGAGCAGCTTGTACAGTTGATGAACAGCCATCAGTTCCATTTGTGCCCTTCGGAATATGAAGGCTGGGGACATTACCTGCATGAGGCGCTGGGCGTCGGGGCGGTCGTGATTACCACGAACGTATCGCCGATGAATGAATTCGGGGCACCGACCGAACTGCTTGTGCCGCCCTATCACACGCGGGAGCAGCATTGCGCTTCGATGAGTACCATCATGCCCGAAGCCCTGTTCACCAGCATTACGCGGGCAACGCATTGGACGCCAGAGCAAGTGCAGCAAGCCTCGACGGCGGCGCGTGATGAATTCCTTCGGCAACGGGAATACTTCAAGAGCCAGTTCGTGCAGGCTTTCCGCTTTGGGTCGATGCAAGAAACGCAGGTAAGCATCAGCGGGTGAGGAGAAACCGTGCAACGCGACATAGTTCTTGTGCCCGTGTATGACCGGCCTGAATTCCTGTGGCTCTGCCTTGAGGCTATCAGCCACAACCCGGAAGCCGGGGATTTGGATATTTGGGTGCTCGTCGACCAGCACACGAACCAGCGCAACATTCCAGATCACCTGGAAATCGACCGGGTGCTGTCCGCTTTTTGCTTTCTGCGCTTGCAAAAGATCGTGCAGATGCCGCACAACGCGCCGGGTAACAGCTTGAACGTGCTCGAGGGGTACAAGCGGGCGTATGAAGCGGGCGCGGCGCACGTTTTCCTCGTCGAAGATGACGTGTTGATTACTGAGGACTTTTTCCGCTGGCACTATGCGGTACAAGTGGCCGGCGATTGGATCGCCTCCATCGGCTTCCGCAACCTGCGAAACTCGGCGGTAGGGAAGTCAACGGAGCCGGGGGAGTTCTTTTCCAGTGCGTGGGACTACGCAAGCATCGGGGTATGTTTCCGGCGTGAAAAGCTGGCAGCGGTTATCCCCCACGCGTGCGCGGCCTACTACAGCGACAGCGGAGGGTACATCCTCCGCACCTTTCCTAGCAACAGGTTTGGGGATTGCTTCACCGAGCAGGACGGCTTGATTATGCGCGTCATGGGGGAAACCAACGGGGTAACGGCGTGGCCCTACGTTCCGCGTGCCTATCACCTCGGCTGGTACGGCTACCACCGAAGCGGCGCGCACTACGCGGGGCGGCTCGAAGAACGTGTGCAACGGCTAAGGTATGCCATTTCCGATCCGGCTACGCTTGCCCGAATGAATCGGGATGCTTGGGGGGATATTGAGCAGCCGCCCGCCTTGACACCCGTTTGGGAAAGGCTGATTATGAAGCAAGAGCTGTAGTTCCGCACCACACCTACCCGTAGTAGCGGTTTCCCGCCCCACAGCGGGGCTTATTCTCTTTTCTGGTAGTGCGGGGGCAGAAAAAAGGTATCGCGGGGTAGCGCAACGGTAGCGCGCCGGCCTCATAAGCCGGAGGTAGCGGGTTCAATTCCCGCCCCCGCTACCAATTTTGAGGCGTCATGTGGTAGCAAACTGTAAGTCCCCCCGCACCATATAGGAGCAGCGGTGCCTAACACTTCCGTCCATTCAGTTTCCGAACGACGTCGCGTCCGCAGGCTGTGGACGACTTTCAACCTGCTACCGGAAGAATATGACCGAATCATCGCGCATCAAGACGGGCGCTGCGCTATCTGCAAAACGATTCCGCCGGACGGCAAACGGTTGGCTGTTGAACACGATCACAAGTCGGGGCTGATTCGGGGTGGAACCTGCTGGCCGTGCAATAAGCTGTTGGCTGCGGCAAGGGATTTTCCAGCACTTTTGTTGGCCGCCGCACAATACTTGACCTTGCCCCCTGCCATTGCTGCCTTAGGACACCCACAGTACGGGTTTCCGGGGCGGGTAGGAACGAAGAAACAGCGGAAGCTGGCGAAGAGGCGGACGAAGCTGGCGAAGAGGGGCTGGTGATATCCCCCGCTGTGGCGGCAGTAAGCTGCGCGCGCATGTTGAAGAGGGCACCGTGAAATCCCCACAAGACCGAATGATTGACCCGCGCAATGCGCCGGGCAGGAGTACGACCGATCCACGACCGAAAACTGGCGCGCCCGAAAAAGGCGCGACGAAGAAACGGCCGAAGAAATTTCTGATGAAGTAGGCTGACAAATGAGCATAAAATTGGCGTCGTTAAACAAGCTGAAAACATTCCTTCGTATCCCCGCCTCCGAGACCTCCCTTGATACCCTGCTGACCGGATACCTCGAAAGCGTGAGTAGCGACTGCGAGCGGTACTGTGGGCGCACCTTCGCACGCACCGCCTACACCGACGAATCCTACAACGTGGAGGGCACGGTTTTTGCGCTGCGCGCCTTCCCGGTCGACACTGCGGTCGCAGTTGTCCTGAAAGAAAAGCGCGTTGTTGTCATAGGCGTGCCTGCCACCAACACAATTCCCGCGTCGGACTATACCGTGCAAGCCATCAATGGGGTTATCCGCCTGTTGGGGGGCCGCCGGTTTGAGGTTGATACCGAGGTGCTGGTAACGTACACAGCCGGATACCTTGAGAACATCGCTGCCGGGACTGCCCAAGTACTCGTGCCCGAAGGCTTGGACGCGGCAGTTGTACGCCTTGCCGCTGCCCGCTACAAGCATCAGCAAGGGGTAATCACCGATCTCGAGCTTGAGCTGGCCGACAAGAACTCCCTGAGATCGTGGACGACCTATGGGCGTTAGGCTTTACGTTTGGCTCTGCGACCTTTCATACAAGATTTATGCTGTTGCCCACGCCCTCGGGTTAGCGGTTCTGCTCCTGCTCATCTGCCCTGCCGCGCCCGAAGTGGCTTGATATGCAGCGGTTTGAAGCCGTGTGCCGCAGTAAAGGAATAACCCAACATGGCGCGTCCTACACGCATCCTAGCTCGTGAATCCCTACTGGTAATGCTCATTTCTTACCTTCGGGACGGGGTTGTCACCACCGCTTCCTTTGCTTCGTATCCAAACACGCAGGGGGTTTGGACATTTCTACTGAACAGCGACTTGTGGCAGTTGAAGCTATCGAAAGTCGGGCTACCGCCCCTTTCCCCAGGCGTAACACTTGAGTTTGAGACCGATGTTCCTTCCGAGAATCAGGGGATGCCGCAAGTGTGGGATGCTGTCGCACGTGTCCGCGTGCGCGTACCGTGGGAAAACGTAGGCGATAACATCGCGCAGCAGATTGCGACGAAGATCGACGAAGCCCTGCACCGATCCGGGGGCTCAACGCCCATCAAGGACTATTTCGCCGTCCCGATAACGGATACCGGGAAGCAAATCAGTTGGCTCGAAGAGCGCGGCGCTTGGGCCGAGGAAGCGAAAACGGGATTGCTGACAGATTGGGTACTCACGTTTACCTGCCAGTACACTACGCCGGTTTTATGAAGACATGAGCCGCCTTAACATTTTGCACGTTGTGGGCCCGCAATCCGGGGTGGCTGCGGATACCGTGGTTGCCCTGAAAAACTGGTCGGGGCATCGGCATGAGCTTGTTGCTGTGGCCGGCGATCCGCTACAGTACACGCAACCCGCGTTGACAACGGCTACGACATCGCCCCCGATGTTGGAAGAGTTTGTGACACAAGCCGACGTGATTCACTTTCACGGCTCGGTTCCCCAGATACATGGTTGCACGTTTCTGTGCAAAAAGACAGTGTTGCACGTTCGCGGTAGCCTGCTTCTACCGGATGGCTCATGGGGCTTGTCAAAGGGCGACGACGCGCAGGGGCTAGAAGGCTTCACGCGGCTCGCGGGTGCCTATCCGAGTTGCGCCCTTTCCTACGGCCGCCCGGATATGCGGTATCTGCCTGACATTCTGCCCATCAGCGACTGGCTGTACCGACCCTACCGGCAAGAGAAACCGCGCCGGGTTTGCTCTTACAATCACCGGCGAAGGGTGAAGGAGCTGGCGGCCGTCGGGATTGACTTCGAGCTGCTTCGCCCTTATTGGCAAGAAAGCCTAACGCTTGAATATGTGCGCCGTGCCTTCGCAGCAGCCGTTGATAACTACAGCTTCGGGCACTGGACGCGCTTCGGGCTAGCTTGCCTAGCTCAGGGCGTGCCGTGCGTGTGCTACATACACCCGGACAACTACGACGCCTTCAAGCGGGAGGTGCCGCCCTTCATCCCTACGGAGTACGGGGGCACCGGGCTTGTGGAAGTGTTACAGCGCACCCTAGCCCTGCCCGCTGGCGAACTTTCAAGTCTGGCTAATTATGGGCGTTTTTGGATGAAAGAGCACTACGATCCCGAAAAGTTAGTGTGGCAGTGGGACGAATTCTACGCAGAACTAGGAGATTAAGATGCCTGACACACCTGTTGTACAAGCTGAGCCGACCGCCGCCGAGGTGGCTACAGTGTTGAAGCCGGAAACCGTGAAGCCGACGGAATACCGGATCGGAAGCAAGATGGTTGCTGTGCGCCCCTTGCCCCGGCGCTGGCAGCAGATGTTTTTCGCCTCGGCGTGGTACATGATTGAGGCGGAGCTTGCTGCTAAGGAATCCATCCTGAAATCCCTCGTCGACGAAACGGCTACGGCCGTCAGTTGGGCGAAGGACATCGGCAAGGGATTTCTGCAAACGAACGAGAATCTGGATCGGGCGGCCGCCGTTATCCTTGCTTCGCAGGCTATCGGCGCGGAGCAGACCCCCGACCGGGCGATTCAGGCGTCCACCGATTTCTTGCTGGACAATTCCACGACCGACGAGCTGATGGCGCTTGTGAAGGCGCAGATTGAGGTTGAAAGGTTGGTTGACCGCGTGGGGGAATATCTTCCGGCGAGATTCACAGACTTGCTCACGCTCGCCGGAAGCAAGGAGAGCACCGCTTCCCTGATGCAGCTTTTGAACAGCTCGCTGTTGAACTCGGCGGCCCCGACTGGGGCTGGAAGCTCAACCTAGCACAGATGTACGTGCTTATCCTCGGATGGGTAAGGCGAAATCAGATTGGTGATCCTAAGAAGACCGGGCGGTCTGGCCAGCAAGAAGGAAAGTTGGATGACTTGTGGGAGAACGTGAAAGCGTTACGGCAGAAGTAATGAAACTCTGCGTAGGAAACAGGAGAAATCATGTTTGAGCTACTCGGTGCGGCAGGGTTGGGCGGACTTGCCTGTGTCGTTGTTGCTTACCTGTATCACGGGCGTCAAGAACGGGCGGCGCTGCTTGCAGCAAATGTGGAGCTGATGAAGCGCATCATTACCGCCGAGGCACAGTACACGCTGGCTCGGGCTGACCTTGCGGATTTCCTTGCGAAGCCCGTCATGGCCGTTTTCAGCGACGAGCAGGTGCGTGCCTTCGCTTCCGCTGTGGCGTCGCAGGTCACCGCCGCTCCAATTTCGCGGGTCAACTAGGGAAGGGTGCAGCCCGGCGCATGACAATCTCCGGCGTAGTCGCGTTGCTGAAGCAACACCATCCCCGCACGGCGAAGGAAGCCGAGGGGTTGGGTATTAAGATACATCTGCTACGGAGCGGGTGTTTCCGTGAATCCTTTCTCGTCAAGGGGATTCCTGTCGTTCTGAAATTCCCGTTCATGCAAAAGGGCGGCTTCAAAGGCTCCCTCCTTGAGATTTGGCACGGACGGCGGGAAATCGCCGCGTACCTTCGGATTGAAACCGATCCGTTGTGCAAGCCGCTTCGCCGGTACATGCCCCGCCTGTATTACACGGACTATCAAACTGGCGTGGTCGCAATGCACAAATATTTTGTGCGGCAGGGCGTGGCGTTGTATTTGGAAGCTGTGATGACAGCTCTTGTGCGAGATTGCTTAAATTCGCGCTCCTACGACATTGAGGGCGATAACGTGCTCGTGGACAAACGCGGGCAGCTTCGCCTTGTTGATCTTGGGCTGACTTCAAGCCCGGCAGGGGTACACCGCCATGCCCGACATATCTCTTGATACCAGGCCGTTCGAGGCATGGATTGGTGCGCGAAATCGAGAGCTGGGTACGAAACCCATGACCGCCGACATTGTTGCCGAAGGCGAAGCGGCTAAATATGCCGTAGTTTGGGACGCGGGTGCACAAGGGAAAAAGCCCGGAAAGCGCACGGTGCGCGGGAAGGGCGGACGAATCTTCTCAAAGCAAGCGCGACAGGGCTATGCCTCTCGACAGATTCCGCGCATTCTGCGTTATCTGGTCGAAAGTTTTACGGCGTTGTTTCGGGCCAAGAAGGCGCTGCCCGACCGCATTGAGCTTCAGGGAGCCGTCAACGCCGCCGCAGAGCGTGGGGCGGAGCTAATCCGCGCCAGCGCGCCGCAGGATACTGGAAGGCTAAAGAGCAGTATCCGCGTTCACCCAGGAGCCGGATAACTAAACAACTGGGAGGAAGATCAACCAGTTGAGACTCGCACTATTTTTAGGCGCAGCAGACCTTCCCACAGGGTATTTTAGTACCAATAGTTTGGTGAAAAATGGGCGCAACAAGCATAAACACAGCTTTATTGCTCAGGCTAGGCTTCGACCCTAGCGACGCTAAGAAAGGTTTATCCCAGGCGCGCCAAGACGTTGCCCGCTACCGCGCCGAGGTAGTGGTTGAGTCGGAAAAGCTCCGCACGGCCCGCGCCAGGCTCGAACAGGAAACTACTGAAAAAGTTACCGCCGAATCCAGGAAGCGCGTTGCGGCTACAAAAGCCGAAGTAACCGCGTCGCTCAAAGAGATTGAACGGCTAAAAGGGAAGTTTCAGGCGGCGCAGGCAGCAAGCGGCGTTTTTCGTGAGCAGGGTCGCGCTACCGGCGAGGTGCCGGGTCTGACAGGTCTATTTCAGAATTTGCAGGGTCAGTTAGCTACTCAGTTTGGGGGGCTAGAGGGCATTCTTGGCCGGATCGCGCCGCAAGCCGCCGGTGTGGTTGCCTCCCTGCGCGCCATCGCGCCTGCTGCTACGGGCGCAACAACGGCGGTCGGGGGGCTTGCTGCTGCTGGGGCTAGAGCAGGGACAGCATTCGGCGGAATGTCCGGGGGCGCGCTCTTGGCTGTGGGCGCGGTTGCCGCCTTAGCGGTAGGCGCTGTTCTTGCTGCTAAGAAAATGTTTGAGGCCGGACTTGAGGCCGCAGCTTGGGCGGATGCGCTAGAGGAATCCGCGCAGAAGGCGGGGATAAGCGCCGCTGCAATGGGGCAATTTTCTGTTATTGGCGCGGTTACAGGCGCAACCACGGACGACCTCGTTGTTGCTACGAAGAAACTTTCAAAGGAAATGCGGGACGGAAACCCCCTGTTTGACTTGCTCGGCGTGAAGGTGCGAGATGCTACCGGGAAGCTCCGGTCAGCAAATGATGTGCTTTTCGATCTTGCCGACGGTTTCAAGCGGCTTCCCGACGAAGCTACGAAGGTTACCGTCGCAGTCGAACTGCTAGGCAAGGGCGGGCAAGCGTTAATACCTACGCTTAATAAAAGCAGCGCAGAGCTGCGGGAGCTGGCCGAACGTTTCAATATTTCTAGTGATGAGCTTTCTCGCCTCAACCAAATTCACGATGAATACCAGTTGGCGTCAAAAGTTTCCGAATTGGCGACGCTCAAGCTAAAAGGCTCATTTGCCGACTTAGTGGTTATTTGGGCTAAAGCGAAGTTCGCTTTCGCAGATTTCATTAATGCGCTGTCTTCTGCGCCCCTGACCAACATCGCGGGCGTGCTCGACGCGCTGAATCTCAAGGAACTTTCTATTTTGGCCAACCTTGCCGGCGCTATTACAGCAAGTCAGGCAGGAAAAGACGCAGAAGGCGACCGCGAACGAGCGTTACGGACAGAGAATAGGAAAAGGACGCTTAGAGAAGAGCTTGTCGATCTCGAAACGAGGTTACAGCAGGCACGCCAGAAAGAAAACGAGGCGGCGCGGGCCGATACTGCGGGTGCGCCGGGTGCGGCGGGCGCCATAATCGCAGCCTCAAAGGCGCGGCTTGCTCTTGAGCAGCAAATTGCGGGTGTAAGAAAAGAACAGGCTGCGCTTGCCGCGCAAAAATTGACGCCGGAGGAGACCAACCGGGCCTCTAAGGAAGCTCTTGAGGCGCAGCGCAAGCTCACGGAACAGCGGGCGGAGTTTGTACGGGGAGAATTGTCGCTGTCCGCGCAGCTTCTCGATCTACAAGAAAAATTGAAAAAGGCGCGTGGCGCGGAAGGCGAAGCGGTGAAGGCGGGCGGTGAAGCGCTGGCGACCAACCTTGCGCTGCAACTCGGCATTGAAAAACAGATTGAGGAGGTCAAGAATCGGCAGATTGAAGCCATCAAGAAGGCCACCGCGGCCGTCGAAAAACTTACCGAGGAAGAGCGGAAAGCATCCCTAGCTGGCGCAGCAGCAGTTTCCGGTATCCTTGTAGGTTTCTTACCCAAGCCCGAAGGGGGAAAAGCTGGCACGCCTTTTACCCCGCCGCCGGAGCGCAAGAGTACTTTGCAGCTCAACGAGGAAGTCATCAAAGCGTTAAACGTGCAGCTTGACGTGCTCGCCGGAAAAGAAGCCCTTGGTGAGACGACGCTGCAAGCTCAAATCGAGGCTCGTAAAAAGCTGAATGAGCTTTTGCGTCAACAGATCGACTTGCTAGTCAGCCTTGGCCTTAGCCCAGAAAAAGAAGTTCGGGTACTGAAAGACAGCGAGGTGCAGCGTCAAGAGGAGGGAATTGCAGCTCGCACTCTTGAATTGATGGCGCAGGGCGTATCGGCTATACGGGCGGAAATTCAGGCGCGCCAAGAACTCAACCTGGTTTTAATTGAGCAGATTCGGTTACGCAGAGCCCTTGGGGAAAGTTTTGCCCTTGAGTTGAAGCAGCAGAAAGAAAATGAGCGGGTGATTGCACAGCTAAAGGAAACGCACCTTCCTTCGTTAATCGGGATTTTGGATAAGCTGGCGGATTCTATCGGCCAGTTTAGCGCGGGGCTGGGCCGCGATCTATCGCTTTTCGGATTTATGCTCAAGCGTGTCCTCTCCGGCTTTGAAACCCTACGCAAGTTCGCGCCGCCGAAAATAATACCGGCCAGTGGAGCAGGCGGACAGGCGAGTTCGCAGGGCAGCGAGATTCTTTTGAACGCGCTGGGTGCAGGTAAAAAAGATATTGCTGCGGCAAAGAGAACGTTGCGGGAACGGATACTAGAGCTTCAAAAAGACGCTACGATCACGGCTCAAAAAGAGGGAGCAAAAACCGTACCGGGAACGCCCCGTGAGGGCCTTCTAAATCTGCTCGGGCTTGGTAAAAGAGACTTTGCCGGGGCCAAGCTGACCCTCGAAGAACGAATCGGCGGCCTGACAGACCTCGCCTCCGGCATTTTAGGAAACATTGCCTTGATTAAGAATGGCGGCATTTTAGGCTCAATACTAGGCGGGGCCGGTCTCGGAGCCTCCATCGGTGCGCTCTTCGGGCCTACTGGCGCGCTTATTGGTGCGGCTGTCGGCGCGATTGCTACAGCGATTGACAAAATCGGCTTCAGTTGGAAAGGCTTTTTGGCCGGCGGTCTGATCGGAGGATTCATCGTCGGCGGGATTCAGAAAAAGCGGACGCGAAGAATCGCTAAACAAATCACCGAAGAAATCAACAAGACAATTACCGCACTCAACGAAGGTAAAACCGGCCTTGCAGTAGCCATAAAAGAGTTGGAAAAGCAGCGTGCCGACGCAGTCGCCAGACTCTCTGGGCGTAAGGGCGGCCAGAAGGAGTTAAAGCCCATTCTGGATTCCATTGACAAGGCGCTTACCGAACTGCGGGCGAAGCAAAAGCAGATTCTTGACTCATTTTCTGAACGGCTCGGCATCCTGCGCGTCAATCCCGATATGCGTGGCTTCGCGGAATCTGTCCAAAACATTGCGAAGGCGCTGAAGGAAGCGGCTGAGGCGGGGGTTTCGGCCGCCGACCAGTTAGAGTTTTTCCAGCGTTCTCTCGCCGATCTGAAAGATACGCTTGGGCGCGAGCTTCGGACTGATGAACAGGAAACCCTCGATTTGCTTCAGCGCAGCATTGACCTAGAGCAAAAGCGCGTTGATATTCGCAAGCAGGCAGCAAATGCCGAACTAGCGGTGCGCCGGGGACTTGCTCTGGGCCGCGCCTTCACGCCGACGCAGACCGCCGCGCAGGAAATACGAAAAATCCGTGAGCAGGCTGCTGAGCAAGAAAAGGCTCTTGACGCCGAGGCTCGCCGCCTGAAGGCGGAGCTAGAAGGCCGCACCGAGCTTTTCAACCTGTCGCTTGAGGGCTTGACGCTTGAGCAGCAAAAGGAAGCTGTCTTAGCGCGGCAGCTTGTTCTTATTCGGCAGATTGCTTTAGAAGATATCGCTCGGATTAGGTTACAGCAGGAATGGTTTGCGGACTTGGCCGCCGGTCGTATTCCGATTCTACCGTCAGGCGTACTTCCGTCTGGTTTTATTTTGCCGGGCGGGGGAACTGGCGGTGGAGGTATCGGTGTGGGTAGAGGCGGGGGCGGCGGCGGCGGCGGCGGCGGTGG
>ERZ1292629.936-Hain-H43-01um-R1-936-length-31058-cov-6_pt1 | contig 25501 bp, 23 predicted proteins | sample MGYA00564399_ERZ1292629 | MGnify/ENA primary metagenome ERZ1292629 (study PRJEB36523, sample SAMEA6512636) | groundwater metagenome | collected 2019-01-08 | study: AquaDiva: Metagenomics assemblies of 32 groundwater samples
GGAAAGGCGGTGCGAAGTGAGCGTGCTGAGTGAGAGAGTACGGACCTGTCCATACCATTCAAACGGAGGCGAGGCCATTTCGTTGGCACATGAGGTTGAGGCGCTTGAGAAAGAGCGCGACACGCTGAAGGCTGAGAACGCGCGGCTGAAACAAAGCGTCGCGGACCATCACGGGGGACCACTACCGGCCTGCACGTGCAACGTGGGGTTCGATGGTGTTCATAAATTCCTATGTGCCAAGCGACAGGCGATAAGAGAACGACTGACGCTTACACCGCACTTTACGGCACCAACTGATACCTAGCCAGGCGTTGCCGCACCCGCTGTGAGCGCTCCATCTGCTCCCGGTGTGTGGCCTCCGCCTGGTGGTAGCGGTTGCGCGCCTGTGCAGCGTCGGTGTAGAGCTGTTGCATGGACTCCGGCTCCCCAACCACCTCTGCCATGTTCAACTCTTGCTGCGCGGCTTGCAGTGCTTTGGTGGTGCGGCCCAGCTCCGACTTGGCCTTGTGATCGCTGCGGTCGAGCGCGCCCAGCACGTCTACCGAGCCGCGGTGCAGCGGGTTGACGAGGTCAAGCAGTTGCTCGGCACGGCCCTTGGTCTTCTCCCAAGTCTCCACGTCCGCGGTGCCCTTGCGCGGCTTGAGCTGCTCGCCAGCAATCAGGTTGGCTGGCACCTTCCACATTTTGCCCAAGACATCCTGGCCCAGGTCCCTCTGGCCGACATCGAAGCCCAGTCCGCGCCCCAACCCCAACTTGTATGCCGGCCCCAGTTGCCGCAAGATCAAGTCCTTGGCGTCGCTCTTGGCCAGGTCCAGCAGGTCGGTGATGGGGATGATCCCGGACGCAGTGGCGTACTCCCAACGCGGCTTGCCCCGTGGGTCTTTGCCTTGCTGGAACACCAGGTTGAAGTTGTCCTTCAAATACTGGGGCAGCATGTTCTCTGGAACTGTGTGATCTTGCAGCATCTCCACGCCGCGCAGCATGGCCGCGAACTGGCCAGGGTGCAGGACCGCATATTCCACCTGTGCCGGGATGTTCTTGGCCATCCACGAAATGAACGGCGCGACCCCGGTGCGCCGCAGGAAATCTGCCGCCGGGGAGACGTGGGCGTAGTTGAACAACGCCTTCTCCGCCTGCAAGGTGGCGCCAATGAAGCTATCCCCGGCCCGCATCCGCGCCAACACCGCGGCGATGCGTTCGATGTCCTCGCGCCCGGACACGCCGACCTTCAGGTTCTCAAAGAAGTCGGGAATCTTTTGCAGGTCGGGCAGGCCGTGCTTCTCGAAGAACCCGCGCGTCAGCGTCTTGTCGGCCGCATCGTAGAAGGACTGCTGTAGCTGGCCGCTGCCGAGCAGATTCTCGTCGAGGACGTGCTGCACCAACCTGTCGCCCTTGACCTGCCGCGCGCCAAACTCCTTAACCCCGCTCTCCCCCGCATCGAACTCCAGGTGCGCGAAGTTCCTTGGGTCGGAGAAGCCGCGCTTGGTGCCGCGCGACGCCACGTACATCCCCTGAGTCAGCTTCAGCATGTCGCCGGGAGTCTGGGCGTCCAGCGCGCCCTCCTGCTTCATGCGGAACAGGTCGGAAACCAGATTGCGGACATGGAAGGCCGGCCAGAGTACCGTCTGACCCTGCTTCCAGAAGCGGGTGTAGGGCTGGATGGCCGCCACGATGGACTGCACGGTTTCAGGCAGCGCCGTGGTGGAGTAGTGAATCTGGCGCGCGTAACGATCGGCGATGTTCCGCGGCACGAAGTACGACTCGCCACTCAAGGTGATGGCTGCCATCCCCTTTGGCCCGCCCTGCGGCCCGAAGACTGTGCGCAAATCCGCGCCGGCCTGCAAGCGCTTGAAGGTATTGGCCTCCAGCACCTTCTCCAGTTCGATCCCCGTGCGCTCTTTGAAGAAGGCTTGCAGCCCGGCCAGATTGGTCTCGCCGCCGCCGGCCAGCTTCACCATGTCGTCCCACGTGGCCGTGGGGATCGAACCGAAGGAACTCTTGAGCGCCTCTTCGAAGCCGTGGCGGTTGATGGGCGCCGCGAAACTCTTGGCCAGGTAATGGCCTATGCCGTCAATGGGGTCCGTGATCAGCGTGGCGTCCTTCCGCGCCGCTTCCAGAGCCTCCTTGCTTTTGAACATGTGCTTCAGTGTGTCGATAACCCCCAAGTTTTCCTTGGGCGTCATGTGGTCGGTAGCCTTGGTGCCGGTGCCCGCCATGATCTGAGCTTCTTCCTCGAAGCTGGTCATCGGCACACCGTATTCCTTCTCCCCGATCTTGATGGACAGGTATTTGCGGCCCTGTGCCGAGCCGTGCCTGAAGCTGCGCTCGTAGTTGATGCCGCCGCCCGTGGTGGCCGTGGCCGTGTGCCCCAGGACCGGCTTCTCCAGCAACTCTTTCTTCAGCACTGCCGGGAAGTACGCCGGAATCTGCCGCACCAGGTGGTTGAGCTTGGCGGCCTGCTCCTCAGCTTCGCGCAGTTGCCACACCGCCTCCTCGAACTCCGCTCGCCGCGCCGCCTGAGCAGTTGCACCCACAGGCAGCGCTTGTTCCAAGTCTGGGTCGAGACCCGCGGCCTCGTCAATTGCCCGCCGCTGCTTCTCCGCAGCGGTCAACTTCCGCGGCGGGGCTTCGAGTAGATCGTCCACGATAGTGCGCTGGCCTTCGAGGTTCCGGATGGCCTCGTTTGCGACTTCGAAACTCTCTGGCCGACTCGACTGGACTATTATATTCTTTGACGGGACTATGGAAACCTTTAGCTTACTCGACGGGTGTATGGACGACTCAGCCAGGATGGTGTCGAGCGTCCGTTGCGCGTCCGCACCATCTGGACCGCCTGCGGCTATGAGCTTCTTCAATCGGATGACCAAATAGCTCGTCTTTTCGTTCAGTGGTTTCGGCACTACCGGCACATCTACCGGCACATCTACCGGCGCTGCAACCGGCGTTTTCGGCTTGGCGCGCACAACCGCCTCTTCACCGTTGACGCGCGCCAACTGCTTCTGATATGTGTTCCGCGCCTTTCGAATCAACTCCGCATCCCCGCCCTTTTGAGCGGCCGACAGACTGTCCTTGGCGCGTTTGAGCGCCTTGTCAGCCACCGGCGCGGGCGCGCTCGCCACCTCCGCGGCCGCGGCTTTGACCTGCACGGGCCGGGGTTGGTCTCCAATCAGCGCGCCCTTGGGCAGCGGCTTGTCGGCCTGGCTAATCTTGGGCTTCACCTTGGGGATGTAGACTTTTTCGCCCAGCAGATCGTTGAAGTGCGCCCGCATCTCCGGCGTCATCTTCAGTTTCTCGCCTTTGATGACCTGCCAAACGTCCTTCCAGATGCTCTTCAGGTACTCAAAGACGCCCTTCAACCCCTTGCTCGCGCCTGCCGGAGCTTCTCCCGTGCGCAGATAATCGTTGAACGCTTCGGCGTACAGCTCCTCGGCGTGCCGCGCCTCAGCTTTGAAGGCGGCGATCTGCACCGGCGTTCCGACAAAGCGGCCGTCGTTGACCATCCGCACGGCATCCCGCAGCCACGGGCCGTTGTAGCCGTGAGCAGTCCTCAGCCACTCGGTGACTGGAGCCAGCTCCTCCGGCGTCAGGATGTTGCGCACGATGTGCCCCACTTCGTGCGTGACGCTGCCGATGTTCGCGCCTTTGAACGCGGTGAGAATGTGCAGCCCCGTCAACGGGTCGATCCGCATACTGCTCAGGACACGGCCTTCGGCGCTGACGCTGTACGCCTGCGCCATCTCTTCGGCCGTGCGCACCGCGCCTTCTCCACCCGCCTCGATGCCGCCCATGCGACCGTACAGGCCGGGGCGCGCCTCCTTGGGCAGGGCCAGTTCGCTCGGCCGCTGCTTCAGCCGGCGGTCCAGCGCGTCCATGAGCTTGATGACGGCATCCGCCTCTTCTTTTGGCCGGTTGTACTTTGACGGGTCCATCAAGTCCTGCCGCACCGACCCGCGCGCGTAGTTCGCCTGCGCGCTCAAGCCGCGCTCCCATTCATCCAGTGCGGCAGCCTCTTCGCGGCTGGTCACGGCCGCAGGATTCATGTCCGCGTACTCAACGTCCACCTTCTGCCGCAGCCGCGCCGCCTCCGAGGTCGCCCCCGTCGCGGCATTCCGCAGGTCGTTGCCAAGCTCGGTAACCGGCACACCCAGCGTTTTCAGGCGCTCCAACAGCTCCGGCAGCGCCTTGGAAGTCATGCGCTCAGCTTCGTAGAACGCCGTGCGCTGCGCCTCCGGCAGGGTCGATACCCGCCCGATGATCTCCTGGCGCGTGGCCGCCGTGTGCGCCAGCTCCTCGCCGGCCGCATTCTTGGTTTGCACCAGCCGGCCCACGTCATCCCACAGCTCGACTGGCAGCTTGGATTCGGTCAGCTTTTCTCGGATTGGTTTGAAAGCGGACTCGACAGCGGCGCGCATCTCGATCGTGGCCAGTTTTTCGCCATGCCGCACCGCCAACCCGAAGGTGTCGTTCATCTGCGGGTTTAAGAGAAACTTTCCCGCCGGCGCCAGCACCTTCTCGCCGACCCACTGGCCCGGCCGCGACAGGGCGCCGATCTCGAATGCCGTGCTGAGAGGGTTGAGTACGGTCTGCGCCCACTTGGCCGCAGTTCCGGCAGGCTGAAGCGCCTCGGTGTGCATACCCTTGAAAGGCAGGCCGAACTGCATTCCAATTTCGCCGGCGTTGAGCCGGGCTGCAAAACCACGCTCCAATCCAGGCTCTTTCAGCTTGCTCAGGTCGATCATATCGGGAAACGCTTTGCCGGTGGTCTGCTTAAACTCGTTCAGCGCCACGTTCTTGGCGCGCTGCTCGGCCAACATCTGCGCAGACTTGACCGCCTCCTCGGTCCACAGGCTGGCTGGCGCGGCGCGCGTTGCAGCCGCCGCCTTCAACCCCGCACCTTTTGCCGCGTACAGTGCGCGAGTGGCCTTCAGCCCGGCTTCGGCACTGGCCCTGCCCAGGGACGTGGCACCAAAGTTGACGTATATGAGCGGGTCGGTGGCAGCGCCCATCGTGAACTTAGCCAGCTCGTCAGGAATGGCCGTTGACCAGGGCCGGTCCGGACCGGCTGGAGTGTAGCGGTAGCCGATGTCGCGCAGCAGATCTTCTTCACTGGACGCCAGTTCGGGGGTGTAGATGGACTTGAAGGTGCGCACGGGGTCGAGCGTGTGCAGCCCGGTGCGTACCGCCCTGCCGCCGGCGTTCAGCGCGCTCAGGCCGTAGTGCGCCCCAGTCTTCACCCCGCCCCACATGGCCCCCAGCAGGTCCGAGACATCCCCCTGATCGAACCCCGGCGCGTTGCCCCAGTAGTCCTTGGGTGGCACGCCGGGCGGAAGAGGCTCCTCCGCCTCTGCGTCCGGCGATCCAGGCTGTTCCCTAAGCAGGCGAGCCAGAGTCAACGGGTCCATGTGTTACCTCGGCGGTCCAAACGACGGTGGCAATTGGTTGATGCCCTGGGCCTGAAGCGCGCGATTTAGCTGTATCTGCTCTATCGCATACTCATTGGCCTGCCTGAGCATAGCCGCCGCCTGAGCCTCCTCTGCGGCGGTTGGGAAAGGCTTTCCCGACAAGACGTAGACACCCTCGCGCAGCGCGGCCTCTTCTTGTGCAAGAGCCGCCGACCGCCTGACCGCCATTATCGAGGCCTGCTCGCCTTCGAGAAGGCCGGCCATGTAATCAGTCGCCGCACCAGGATACTCTCTGCCACCCGCCCGCGCCGCCTCCGCAGGCATAGGCCCTGGCTCTGGCCAGGTTGACACCGGCGCGCTGGGCGGTCCGGATACCCGCGGCGGCCCCACTGGCCCCACCGGCTCCGCGCCGGGTGCGCCCTTCGGAGTAAGAAACGCCGGCACTTTCTGTCGTAATTTCGACAAGACTTTGGACACCGGGATTTCTTTCGTCAATGCTTTCACTACGGTGCCGGGAAGCACTTTGGAGGCGATGCGTCCCGCCCCTGCCACCACCTTGCCCGCGGTCTTCGTGTACGGCACGGCCTTCAACGCCTCGGCGCCCGCCTGCTTGAGAACGTCCAGCACACCCACGTCCTCGCCCACGCCGTACTTGGCCATCATAATTTTCTTACCCAACTCCGTATGCATGACCGCGTCTTTTCCTAGAGCCAAGCCTTTCAGCGCATCGTTCGCCACGCCCACCAAAGGAAGATCGGCGAGCAACCCCTGCAACACATACGACGCCTTGCTGCTGCTGGTGCCTCCGGCCGCATCCGCATAATTCGTCAGCGCGCGTGCCCGTGCGCGCGCCTCTCCGGCCGGAATATCCGAGGTTCTCACCAGCGGCATGAGATCGCCGCCAAAGAGGCCGCGCTGTGTGCGCGGTGTCTTGTCCGGATTGTCCCAACCCCAGGTGCCTTCCAGGCCGCCGTCCGGCTGCTGCATCGCCTTCTCTAGCAGCCCCCCTGGACCGTCGATTTTACTGCGCACATACTTGATGTCGGGCGGAACTTTCCAGCCCTTCTGTTTCTTCTCTTTGTCGCCGAACAACTCCTTTATCAACTCCGAATCCTTGTCGTTCAGGTAGTTCAGAGTCTTCATCAGGTCGGCAGCAGACTCACCCTCCAGCCCCTTCAAGTACCTCAAGGTGGGGTTTTTAGTGAGCAGGCTGTCGGCCAGGTTCTTGTCGTTGACCTGGCCCAGAAGCCGCGCGAACTCGGCCGGCGGCATCAACTCCCCATTCTCGCTCAACCGTTTGGTTAGACTTTCGTCGGACTCCCTTTTGTTTTTGGCGTCAGTGGCCTGCGCGGTAGCCGCATTCTTACTCGCCTGCGCCTGCTCCACCATGCTCCCCACCTCTTCGGGGGATAACGCCGGCGCCTCCGGATCGTCCAATTTCATCACCGCCTTTACGATCTTGGCGCGCAAACCCGTCTCGTCGTTGGGATTCAGTCCCTCCAGAGCCATCCGCAACTCGATGATGTCGTTTTTCTTGGACGTGGCAGCCGTCTTCTCCGCCGCCACCCTCGTTTTTTCATTGCCCTCCCAATTGGCGCGCAACTGGCGCGCATTCGCTGGCACTGGCTCCTTCGGCAGAGCGGCCTGCGGCGCTGCGGCATCCACGATCCCGGCCCGCGCATTCGCGCCGCGGAGTGCGTAGTGGTTGGCCACCTCGTTTTGATACTTCGCCTCCAGCGCGTCGCGCCGCTGGCCCAAACTTTCTCGATACGCCTGAGATTCCGGGTCGTTGGCCAACCCTAGACTCCTGAGTTCACTCTCGATGTTCCGCAGACCTCCGGAGTAGTTGTGGCCCATCTGTTCCAGCGTGCCCCTCCAGGTGTCCTGGTCGATTCCGTACCGCCGCGTCTCGTTGTCCAGGTTTTCCTTGCGCTTGCGCTCGGCCAGGGCCTGTTCAAACTCCTCCTGCTTGCGCCCGAAGTCCTTGTCCCATCGCTGCACGCCCGCCTGCACGTTCGCCAAGGCGTCGCTGCGCGACTGCGCGGCCATTTCTTTGTCGTAACCCCACTTCTCGCGCTCCCATTCGTTGTTCTGTTGCCAGTGGTCCTGCGCCTGCCGGTCCCGTTGCATCTGCACGGAGAATTGCCGCTCGGCCTGGTCGCGCGACCACTGCGCCTCCTGCGCGCGCTGTTGCAGCGACGCCGCCTGCTGCTGCAATGCCGCGGCTTGCAGAGCGGACTGACGCTGCCGGGCCTGCTCTTGCAGGTACTCCAGCCCCACGTCGTAGCTGCCGCCGCCGATCTCCAGACGCTGTGCCATGACCGCCTCCCGTTTTCAGACAACTCGTTAATACCCGCGCCGCGCGTTCATCGCAGATTCTTGGGCCGCACTGTGCACGCTCCGCGACCCCGGCTGCTGCGCGTAGCCGGGAAGCTGGCCCATGCCCCAAGAACCAGCGTTGGAACTGGCCGCATTATTGCCGATAATCGGTGCATTCCAGCCAACCGGCCTGGCCGAAGCGTTGGCATAGCCGCCGAAGCCGCCCGGACCCAGGGCGCTCCACGAATTGGCCTTATTGTCACCCATAGGCCTGTAGCCGCCGGGCGTCGGAACCTGCCACGGATTGCCGATGAAAGTGTCGCTGAAATCTCTACCCTTGTTTGCCATCGCGCTGTTGTTGGGCTTCGACCACCCGCCGAAGCCGCCGGCGTTGCCGCCCCATCCCTGCCCTGGACCGAGTTGTCCGGGTCCGCCGGCGCCGCCGCCCGGCCCGCCCCCACCATTCAGGGCCGCAACCATCCCGGCCAGGTTGTCGGGCCTGTACTGCGGCATGTTCTCCAGGAAGCTGTTGGCCGTGCCAAAGTTGACGCCATAATCCTGCCCCGACTGCTGCCGGCCCTGGCCCAGGGCATTCATAATGTCCTGGTTGCGCTGGTTGGCGCGCTGCACCTCCAACCCGGACTGTACGTTTGTGCGCTGCGCCATGTTACTGCGGCCCACCCGCTCCTGCATGGCGGCAATGCTGGCAGCATCCAGTTGTCCGCCGGCCGCCAGCACACCCATGCCCTGCCGCATCTGGCCCTGCGCCTGAGCGTCCAGCGTGTTGGCGGCCTTGTTCTGAATCAAGTTCTGCACGCGGTCGCTGATCGCCTCCGGATTGGCCAGCAGTTCCTGCGTCAGATTGCGGTTCTGGCCAACAATGCCGTTGCTGTTGTACCGCTCCTGCGAGTTGAGCAGCAGACCCTTGCCCTGATTCCAGTTGGCGATGTTGGCGTTCTTGGCCCAGTCGTTGTTCTCCAACTGTTTCTGGAGCAGCGCCTGAATGCCGCCGCTCATGCCGCCGCCACCGCCGCCCGTGCCATAGCCGCCACCCGTGCCATAGCCGCCGCCAGCGCCTCCAAGGGCATTGGCGAACCCGCCGCCGTACTGATTCATCAGCCCTGGCAACGCGGACATCTGCGTCGCGCCGGACACGTTCTGGTATCCGCCGCCCGCGTTCTTGTCCTGCACCCAGACATTCGCCACGTATGGACTCATGTTCTCCCCCTATCTCATTCTACGCGCATTGATCGTTCCGTACACGTACAACTCATGCGTCGCGTCAGGTGCCCAGTTGTCGGCCTGCGCCCACAAACTGTAGGTCGTCCCCAAGGTTGACGTGCTCTCCACCGTGCCGGTGTCCGCCACCGGAACAAAGTTTGAATGCGTCACGGCAAACGTAAGCTCCTGCGTCTCTTCGTTCCACGACGCCACTTCGTATGTGCCGTCCATTTCTGGATGCGTCGAGGAGGCCAGGATAAAATTCAGTCCAACGACAAAATGCGGCACCGGCATGGTGCCGATGACGATGTAGCCCACGTTGGTGGCCACTTCGAGCGTGGCGATATTCACGGTGTTGTCAATCGGCAGCAACACCCGCACCCGCGGAATCGCTTGCGAAGCCACGGGAATGTACGCCGCAGTGTCCTTGACGAGGTTTATCCCGAGCGCCGGCGATGTCGGCGTCCCGCCGTCGTTGGACGCAACGCAGAGCTGTAGAGAGTCGAAGTACAGGCCCTCCCACGTGGCGCCGTATTTTCCGCGGAACACCGCCACACCCGACACGTCCCAATCGCCCGGATAAAGTACCATGTCCGCGACCTTCTGCCACGTGTTCTCAGTGGTCAGCACGATCTCGTCATACGCTTCCTTGTACTCGCCTACATCCCCGGACGAGCCTGAGCCAGACCCGTCCGAAGCGCCAATGTCGGCCATCGTCAAGAATGAGGCCGGAGAACTCCACGCCAAGGCCGACCCGACCACCGTTAGAATCGTGTGATCGGCCTGAGCGTTGTTGATCTCCACACCTTGAAGGCCCACTACCTCGGCCACCCCGGTGTCCGTGAGCGCCGCCAGATCTCCGCTGAGGGCCACGGCGTTGTACTCGCTGGCGTTGTTGTCCCACACCAGAATGTCGCCATCCGCGGTGCCAGGAGGAGTAAGCGGCTCCGTTTCCCAAGACAGCGCGGTGGTGGCCGTGGCTCTCAAGACCTTGCCGGCGTCCGGCGTGTTGGCGATGGCCGCATTCTGGATGCCGACCACCTTGGCCTGGCCATCCGAGTTATTCAGGGTCACGTCCCCGGACAGTTCCTTCCAGCCCAGCACGTTCGTGGCCGACGCAATGATGATCTTCTTGGCGCCAGGACCGATGCCCGCCTCCACCGCTGGGAATATGGCATTCTGAATGCCGCGCACGGTCGCGGCCCCGGTCGCTGCCATCGTCACGTCGCCGCTCAACGGCAACCACGTCAACCCTGTGCTCTGACCGATCAGAATTTCACTCTCTGCCGCCGCGCCCCCGACGATCCCCGACCCCTGGATGCCATTTACCGTGGCTCCGCCTATGTCGCTCAACGCCAAGTCGCCCGATACCGACTTCGCCATCCAAATCTTGTAGGTGTCGTCCCAAACCAGGATCATCCCGGCAACGCTAACGTCGTCGTCAGAGGTCAGTACCACCCGGTGCGCCGCCGCCGGAGGTGCGCCGGTTGACGCCTTGGCAAAGATGCGCAGCATCTCGTCGCTGCCCATGCGCAACTCGCCAGCCACCGTGGGCACGACGGCGTCACCCGTCAAGGTCAAGCCTCCGGCGATGCTCGCCCCACTGGCGGACACGATCAATCCGCCCGCGGTGATCTTGATGCCGCCGGTGATGACATTCAGAGCAAAGACGCCCCCTTCGTAGGGGCCGTTCAACAGGATACCCTTTAGCACCGTCTGCGGCGACGTGCCGCGACCGGCCAGCGCCAGGTACTGCGTGTGATCGTCGTCCGTCAGGCCCAGCAGCTCGCCGTGATCGAAGCTGTCGTCGAAGATAATGTCCATCTTCAGGCCGCCATCCGGCGCCAGCTCCACAGGCACGGCGACGCCGTTGTGCATTCCGTACAACAACAGCTTGGCGGTTTGCACTGGATTCTTCATCTTACACCTTGACAGACCGTCGCGACATCTTCGCCCGCACTTGCAATCTCCCGTCCGCGGTGACTGTCACCGGAGTCGGGACGCCCTCCCGCAGGGCACGCTTGGTCATGCGCACCCCGCACAACAGCACTTTGAACGCCTCCTGAGGCAGTTCTTCCGACTTCTCCGGCGCCCTTGCCTTCTCATCCCTCACTTGAAGCTCTCCTTGACGGCGGAGCGCAGCACCACGTGCCGCAGCACGGCCCCAGTGCGGCTGTCCAGCACTGTGTAGTAGTCGCGATTGCGCAGGTTCAAATCCCAAACCTTGCCCAGCTCATTGGCCTGGATGCCCGTCTGCTTCGCGCTGCTGGCCACGCCGTCAATGTAATCCTGCTTGTTGAGAGTCCAGTTCGCGTTGATCTGAGAGAAGATAAGCTGCATACTCAGGTCGCGCTTGACGTGTCCTGCGATGTCCCAAGTGCGCGTGGTCCAGGTCCAGGCTATCCTGCCAATCTCGTAGCGGTCGCCATTCGCAAGCGTAAGCGCACCGTTACCCGTGCCTGTAGAGCTGGACCAGCTCACCTGAGTGGCCGTGTTACTGGTGATGCGGCGGCTGCCCACGTAGCTTTCGATGCCGGCGGTCGTGCGGTAGAAATGCACGTAGCACTGCTGCAAGCCGCCACCGCTCGTCGGGAGCGACGCCGTGTTGTCGGTGGCGCTCGTCGTCGTCTGGGCCGTCAGCGTGCCGGCGTAGGCCGTGCCACTGGTGGGCGTCATATCTGTGGTGCCGCTGTCCGGAGCGTAGAGGTAGCGTGCCTGGGCGCAGAAGGTCTTGGCCTTGCGGCCGTCGTCGCCGTTGTCGCGGAAGCCGAAGAGCGGGTGGAAACCCGTCTCTTCCCACCAACTGTTCGTGCTCCTCCGGTAGCGCCACACCCGGCTGCACGTGGTCTCTCCGGAGCGCGGCACACCAAACCACACAAAGTCGTCCTGTCCGTACACGACACTCTTTTTCAGCTCCACGTCGGTCAGCGCCAGCATCCAGTCCCGGCCCAGAGGCCAGCCGATCAATTCCGGCGCGCCGCCACGCATCACCGCCGGCCCCAGTAGGGACAGGAAGTACAGCTCGTCGCCGTGCCGCCAGATAGCATCTCCGCCCACGGACCCCAGGCCGGAGTACAGCGGACTGGGCGTGATGCGCACGTCCTCGGCGTTCAAGCCCTTCCCGGAGATGGCGTAGATGGAATTCAAGGTGAAGACTAGCAGGGCGTCGGCGTAGTGGCACAACCCGCGCGCCTCGTCCAGCCCCGGAACCTCGAGCACCCAGCGGAACGCCTCGCCGTCCAGGCCGCACGCCTCCGGGTCGCCAAAGTCGCTCATGTACACCAGCCACGGATAGCGATAGATCGAGTACGTCGCCCCGCTGCACGCGCCGACAAACGCGCGGTCCAGCGTGAGCTGCGTGGAACTGACCTGCGCCACAATCCGGTACTGCTGGTCGTCACCGTCCTTTTTGAACCAGCAGCCAATCGCCCCGTCCTGAATCGCACTGCTGAAATTCATGGCTGTGGCGGGCGAACCCACGGTGGCCGTGCCAGTGCTGATCGGGTCGAAGCCGCAGCCAAACAGCCGCTCGCCGTAAATCTCGCCGTACTTGAATGTCGGCGGAATGTTCTGGTTGAAACGCACCGTGTCCAGCCCGACCAACGAGTCGTCGGTCGCAGTGTCTTCGTAGGACGTGGTGCCCAAGGCCACGGAACCCACGTAATAAAACTCCTGAATCTCGTCCTCAAGGGTTGTGTCATAGTATCCGGAGCGGTTGCGGTAGATGTACCACCTGTCCACCTGCGAGTCCACGTGCGTGGCCGGAATACCACTCACCGTGATAGACGTGTTGACCACCGTGATCTCTGCACTGATCGTACTAGGAAGACCAGCTATGACCTTGCCCTGTAGATTGAATTGCTTGCTGTTCACGGGCGAGACATAGTACCGATATGTTCCGTCCGGCCCCACGCCGGCCGCCGCGGCCACGCCGGGCGTGAACGCCGCCTTAGCGATGCCGGCGTTCTGCCAGTTCATGCCATCCCATTTGCGCATACGGTTTCGCCCGTTCCAGCAGAACGCGCGAAACTTGTACTGCGCACCCCGGTAGCGCGCCTCTCCGTCCAGGCCCGTGAGGTTTATGCTCATACCGCGCCTTCTTCCCACACCGCCTGCTCGGTGCCGTAGACGCCTACTATCGTGGGTCGCCAGGTGATGTTCAGGGCAGAAAGGTCTGCGTCCAAGTGTGACCACGACCGCAGCGCGGTCAGCGTGCCGCTGCCGGAGAACAGCAATTGCTTGAAGTAGATGACCGCCGTATCGACCGTGACTTGTGCCAAGTCCGTCCACACGGTGTCTATCTTCCCTTGCAGTACGCCTTTGCCGTCGAGAAACTCGAAGTCGCTCACGCCATAAAACGACAGTTCTGCCACGTTGGCGTCGGTGTCCTTGCCGGTGATCGCAAACCGGCCGTAGGCGCTCAGGTCAATCGGCGTAACCAAAGCAACCTCGACGCCGTAGTTGTCGCCGATACCCGTTTGTGCCGAATACAGAGCGTCTCCAACATAGCTGAATTTATCCCAACCGCGCAGCGCGGCCACCGGAACCACCTCGGCGTCCGGTACGTCCGCCACCGTGGCCCCACCATCGGTCGGGCCGCCAGAGCCGTTGTTGGTGAACACCAGGCGCTGCGTAGCCCAGGGCACGTCGAATGGGATGCAGCCCAGCAGGGGGTAAGTGGCATCAAAGACGCGCTTGCGCCCCCGGCGCGGACCCAGCAGGCCCACGGTGTCCTGGTAAAAGTCGGTGTCCACGGAGTTCGGGGACTCGCCCTCCGGCAGCGTGTGCGGCGCATTCAGCCGATTGAGGCCGCGCCACTGGTGCGCCAGGGGAATATCTTCGCCGCCGGCCATGCTTACCTCCCGTAGCGGCTGTAGGTATCGACCGGGCGCGGGTCAAACCCGTCCCCGCCCAGCAGGGACTCGAAGTACGGGGAATCCTCTGAGTCAGACTCGTCGTTGTCGGCCTTGCGCAGCTCGTCTCGCGCCTGCTCGTACTCCCCCTTGAAGCGCTGGTAGCTGGCGTCGTCCTCTCCGAACGCGCCCAGCTTGCACAGAGCGCCCTTCCACAGCAGGTGGTGGAAGCCCTCTTTGATCTCCGGCGTGTCGGAGGCGTTTACCAGCCGCCGCGGCAGTGCCAGGAACGAGTATCGCACCGTGGAGGCTTCCGCCGGCGTGGGCAGGAACTTGATGCAGAAGCGGTCCCGCGGCGAGAGTTCCCAACGCACCGACGTGTAGCCGGCGCCCACGCCCGTCGTACCCAGGCCCGTCAGGCGCGAACGCACCGCCCGGTCAACCGTCGCCGCCGTGCCCCCGGTCTGCGAGAGCACTTTGTAATCACCGTCCTCCCCATTCAAGCGCACCATGCGCCCGACAGAATTGGCGTCCGTGAGGCCGGAGAGGCCGGTGACACTGGTGGCGGCCTCGGTGGCGCTGGCCGCGGTCCCGCTCAACAGCGCGCTGCTGCGCGGATACCACGTCAGCTCCCACGGCCCCAAAGAGGCCGGGACCGCGTTGGGGTAGCGGGAGTGATCCCGCCCGCTGAGCCGGTAGTTGATGAAGCGTATTTTATGGCCGGTGTCGCTCTTCCAGATGAACAGCGGCTTGGCCACCCAGTCGTCCAGCGTGTAGACAGACGTGCTGGCCACGACAGACAAATCCGCTTCGCGCACCAGATTCCACAGAAACGGAGGCTGCGACGCCACCTCGTCTAGAGACGTGTTGAGGGCGTCCTTCACCTCCTGGCGCCGCCAGTCCGGACGCTGTGCCGAGTCGTGTAGGCCCAGGAAGCGAAAGCACGCCTCTTGCAGATCGTTGAAGTTCACCCGTGCCTCCTACAGCTTGATTTCGGCCAGCTCTTCGTAGATGTCGGGAGACTTGATGCCGGTGCGCCCCAGCACGCCCTTGCTCTCCATGTGCGAAATGAAGCCTTGTGCGCCAGTCTTGGTCGCCGGGTTTTTCAAGCGCTGCTTCAACTCCGGAGCGGCGATGAAATCGACCCCGTAGAAGGCGCGCGTCTTGAGCTGTGCGGCTTTCTCGGCATCCAGCACCAGCCGGTGCTTGTCGAACTGCACGTGCTCCGCACCCTTGACGATCTCGCGCTCATGCTTGCCACTGGACAGCTCGCGCAACACGCTGGTTTCTCCAGAGAGTTGCACGACGAGAAACGGATAGGTGCTGTAAAACAACACCTCCGCCTGAGGTTCGGCCTTGACTGCTTCGAGTTTACTTGCTGTTGCAACCGCCACGATGCTCTCCTTTGAATCGGGGTGCCCCGCAACCCCCATCGCGGGGCACCCCAGACAACTTGTCCCCCTTAGCCTGTGATGCCCTTGAGGATCGCGTGCTGCGATTCGCTGGCCAGGTAGAAGCCTTCGTCCGACAGGTACTCCCACTTGATGCCGTCCCGATCGGGAGTCTGGCGGTCCTTGAGGAGTTGCAGCTCGCGGTCTCCGAAGACGCGCTTACCGACGTACTCCATATTCAGCCCGAAGGCGTATCCCTGCATCCCGTAGGTTGCAGCGCTGTTGCTGTTGCCCACCGGGGTGAGCAGGCCGTGCCGCACGCATTCGACCTCGCCGAAGTTGGTGCGGTACTTCATCACGGAGATGCCGATTCCGGTGTCGCTCGACGCGTAACGGATGTTATCGAGGCCGAACTGGCCCAGCGCCCGGAGGAACTTCTCGCCGGCAAAGACCATCATGCGCTTCTTGCTGTTGTTGCGCCGGAACCACGGGGTGATGAAATTATCCGTCAGCGCGGTTTCCGTCAGAGCGCCCGCGACATCGTAGGCGTTCGTAGTGACCAGACCCAGCACCCCCGCGGTCATCGACGGGTCGGTGGCCGTGCCGGTGCAGTTGTTGAGCAGGAACGACTTCTCCATATTCTGGGTGATCGCCTCCAGGGCGTCGCCCTTGATGCGCTCCAGTTCCCCAGGACCGTAGTTGTCGGATTCCAGATCGCGGCCCGACAGCTCCAACGCCTGCCGGAAGGTCTGGCAGTAGTTGGTTTTGGACGTCGGCTCGCTGGACTTGCCGCTCGGCGAGGTGTTGCCCTCCGTGTCGGCAAACCCGACGATGAGCAACGGCTCCGGGTTTTGAAGCGCCACAGCGCCCGGACCTCCGCCACCCACGCCGCGGTCCACGCCCAGACTGCCTGAGGCCACGGTGGCGACGCGCATGAGTTCGCCCGTGCGCGTGCACAGCAGAATCGTGCCGACCGCCACCCGGACCTCATGGCCGGCGGTGATGGTCACAGTAGTGCCGGTGCCGACCGTAGTATTCGTCACCTCTACCGGCAGCCAGTCGGTTTCCAGGTGAAAGTACGACGCCTGGTTGACCTTTTTGCTCTTGCCCAGCTTCTTAATGAGCAAGTACAGCGGCGCGACATCGCCACTGATATTGATGGTCTCGCCCGTGAACTGCGGCTTTTTCCGGGCCGTTGCGATGTCTACCAACTTGCGCTGGCCGCTTACAATCGTGCCAGCGCCAGAACCAATTGCCATGACAAACCTCCCCCTGTATGACCCTGTCACGCAGTAACTGGCGTCACCCGCGACACGTTGTGGCTCCTGGCACGCCCAGCAGCCCTACACTCTGTGTGCAAGCTCATCGTTGCACCTGAATCTCCAATGCCACCTGCCCTTGGGCAGGCTGAATCTTCTTTTCCGTCTTCAGCGCCGGAGGCGGCGCCACCGGCTTGGCCCTGCCGTTGACAGGCGCCGGGGCCACCGGAGCCACCTTGGTCTTGAGCCGCCCGTGCTTGAACAGGGCGAACTCCATCAACTCGCTGAGTGGCACGTCCAGCGCCTCCTTGCGGCCGGCAAGCTGCACTAACGTCTGGTGCACCGCCCGGTCCTTAAACGCCAAGCCGCCATTCGGAAGCTTTTCAACGAAGTCGGGAAACTGATTCGCCAGCTCCAACACCTCGCGCACGTTGGACTGCTCCTTGGCGTGCATGACAGACTCGCGCGCGGTGCGTTCCTGCGCCTGTGCCTGAGCCTGCATCTGCTGTTCGATGGCCGTCAGCTTCGGCCCCACCCGCGCCTGCACCATCACGTCGATAGCCTCGTCCTCTTTGCCCTCGGCCATCAAGCGCTTGGCTTGCTGGCGCACCTCGGCTTCGGACGGGCCTTTCTTTTCCTCCGCGGCTGGCGGCTGCGGCGCCAGCGCGCGCTCCAGCGCATTCAGTTCGCCCGCCATCTCCCGCGGCAACTGCCCGCGCTTGGCGAGCGACTTGAGGTAGGCGTGCCGCAGCTCCGGCTCCTGCTGGAGCATTTGGCTCATGCCCTGCGCCCACTGCGCCGCGGCCTCGCGCGGGTCTGGAGCCGCTGGCTCTGGAGCCGCTGGCTCTGGAGCCGCGGGAGCTTCCGGCGCCGCCGGAGCGTCTTGCGAGGCGTCTTGCGGAGCGTCTTGCGAGATATCCTGCGGGGCATCCTGCGGGGCAGTGTCCACGGCAGGCTCCGGCGGCGCCTGTTCCTGAGGCTCGACAGGGGGCGCGTCCTGCACAGACTCGACAGGAGACTCCGGGCCGGAGTCCACCTGCACCCGTGTTTCCAGTCCTACGCCCGTAGACGGAACATCTTCATTCGACATCAAGCTCCTCCAGTTCCCCCTGTACTCGCGCGGCCTCAGCGATGACGGCCGGCACGTACTGCAAAATCTGTTCGAGTTCCGCCAGCCCGGCCTGCAACCGGATGATCTCGCGGTGGTCGCGCTCGCGGATAAGATTCGCCGTCATGGCCAGAAGGCGCTCGCGGTGAATCTGCTCAAAGCGCTTCCAGCCCACCGTGCCCTGCATGACGTGCAGATCGGACGCCAGGTCCAACAATTCCACACTGGTGTCGGCCAACTGCCGGTTAAAGTCTTCGCCCCGCACGTTCCGGTGCACGACACGGAGGCGATTCATAAAGCCTTTAAGCACCCATCATCTCCCGGGGCATCATCGCCCCCATCATCTCCGGAGGCATCATCGCCCCCTGCTGCTGTGCCCCCACCTGCCCGTTGCTGAACATGGCCTCCGTGCGCGCATCCGCCTCCGGCGAACCGCCCGGCCCGCCCGGCTGCTGCTCTCCGCCGGCCGGAGCCTGCGAAGCCGCGCCGGCCTGCTGCTGCTGCTGCTGGAGGTACGCCTGGTGCACGCTCATGTGGCGCTGCAATTCCATCGTCCAGCCCGGCAGGCGCGACATCTCCTGCACGCTCTGCGTGGCCTGCTGGTGGATTTGCAGGTGCATCTGGTGGTTGTCGCTCGGCAGCGGTTCGGGCAGCGTGCCGAAGCTCTCGTACTGCGCGTTCTCAGCCAGGGCGTCCTGCTGAGTCAGCGCGGGATTCACCATGAAGGCGCGGGGGCGCTTCTCGCCCATCGTCCGCAGCACCTTCTCAATCAGCAGCGGCTGGTTGATCATGGGGTTCTGGCCCATCATCTGATACGCCTGGAGCCACTTATTCATGGATTCCGGGCCGTCGTCCTGATTGGAAAGCTGCACGTCCACGTCGATCTCGCCATCGAACACCTCCGGTCCGTAGCGCTTGAACACCCGCCGGCCGTTCTCGCCTTCGATGCGCAGCGCCACCTCTTCGTCCAGGTGATCGGCATTCAGGTCGTACAGAACCGCATAAGCCTCGCGCATACCCTCGGTGAAGCAGCGCACCTTATGTTCCATGCGCGCGCCCGCCGCGTCTTGCAGGCGCACCAGTCCCGTGGCCGTCTTCGACGAGCTGCCCGAACCGGCCAACTCATCGGTTAGTCCGGTGGCCAACTTCATCCGCTGAAGAACGAACTGAGCCTGCTGAGACAGATTTATCTCGATGGGCCGCACGTCCAGCGGCATCACATCGTCCATCGAATCCACCACCACCTTCCCGCCGGGCTTGAAGGTGGTCATACCCCACTGCTTTTCGGCGCTGCCGCGCTTCACCTTGAACATCGGATTGCAGGTGTAGTGGTAGCCGTCCACGTACATGCTCATCAAGTCGTTGAGCACGCGCTGGTCGTCGAGAATGACCAGCGGCTCCGGGATGCCGTAGTGCTCGCCAGCCTGCGGGTAATTGCGCTGCGTCAAAATCGGAACCTCGCCCAGCGGCAGCACTGCGGCGCGCAGCAGGTGCCGGTTGTCCAACACCACGTACTCAAAGCCGTCGTTCGTCCAGACCACCAACATCTCATGCGGGTCTTCGCCGTCCGGAGCCAGGTCCAGCTCCGGCTCGTAATTCGACTGCGACTTCTGGTGCAGCTCGGACATAGCCTGGAGCACGCCGGGGTTTCCCTGCGCGCTCGCTTCGGCGGCGGCGTCGGCATCCAGCCAACCCTCGCGCACCATCGCCTTCAGATCGCTGGTGCTCACCACCTTGCGCACCACCACCATCGGGCTGTTGCGCGGGTCTTCGACAAACGGGTGCGTGTAGACTTCCCTGGGCCGCAGAAACTCCAGGTACGGAGCCTCCCGCACCAGCTCCGAAGTCTCGCGCTTCCACAGGGGTTTCTTGTCGTCCTGGTGCATACGCACGATCTTGCGGCTGGTGTGCTTGAAGCGCCGCCAGCCGTAGGTCATGTACGACACGCCGTACAGTAGGGTCGTGTCGATCCAGTTTTTAAGCTCCGGCAGAATGCGGTATTTCTTGATCTGGTAGTGCACCAGATCGGTCGCCGCCGCGGCCTGGTCCTCGAAGTTGGCCACGCGCGGCTGGTACTTGAACAGCTTCTCGTCGCTGAAAAACTGCCGCGTTATCTGCGGCTTCAACGTCTCGACCTGGCGGAAGATTTCACGGATGATGTACTGGTAACGGTAGGGGTTTGGATTGCGCTGTTTCAGGCCCCGGTACGCCCGGATCATCGCGTCCCAAATCGGCTCAACCTCGTCCTCGCGCCACTGCTTGTAGGTGCGGTACACGCCCAGGATGTTCTCGACCGTCGCTTCGCGCAACTCCTCGTCCTTAACCAATTCCGGCAACAGCGTCGCGGACGCCGCCACGTCCGGCTCCGGAAGCTGGCGGCTCGCGCCGGGCGCCACCGCGAACTGGCTCAACAATGCAGCCATGTCCATCATAGTGCCAGCTCCCACTTGGATTCCTTGTCGTACCCGGACAGGCTACGATCTTGCAACAGCATCTCCTCGCGGACGTAGGCGCTGCGGTCCTTGCCCAGCACTTCGATGGGCCGGTCATTGCGCTTGAAGTCGCGCGGAACCGTCAACTCGTAAGCCCCGGCGTGCGCGTCGATCAAATCGTCGTGCTGCACGCCCGGCCAGCGGCAGAACTCATCTTCCAGCTCGGTCATCAAATCGTAAGGCTCGCCGGCGGTGTGCGGGCGCACGGTCAGGTGCTCCGGCCAGAGTACCCGCTGTTCGGAGTAGGGCTGGGCCAGCGTGCGGATGCGGTCGGCCTTACTGCCAGCCTTGGCGCTGTGCGCGATGCGCTCGATGGCGATGTACTTGTCCACACCCCGGTCGCGCAGCGTCAGCTCCAGCACAGACCCTAAGAACTGCGTGTAGGCCGTCTCCTCCACCGCGCAGCGGAATGTGGCATTGGCCTTCTGCGCAATCTGGTGCCACTTCTGAGCCAGGTCGGCAATGGCCGCGGCGATCTGACTGGCGCCCAGCTTCTCCTTGAAGCCGTCCAGGACGTAGTATTGCTGCCGGTCCTGCGTCTGCCCCAACACCACCGCGGCCGTGTAGTCCAACTTCCCCGACTGCTCGTCCTTGCCGCTGGCGGTGTCGATCCAGACCGTGATGTTGAGCTTATGGTTGGCGACGGCGTCCAGGGGCGTCCCTGTGTATCGACGTATCCAATCGCGCGAAAATGTGCGGAGAGCAGTGCCGGAGAACTGGTTAAAATACTGTCCGAACCAAACTCGATCATCAGTGATACCACGCCGAATCTTCTCCAGCGCGCGCACCGTATACTTCTCCGGCCAGATAGGCTTGCCGTAGCCCAGCGGCGAAATGCGCTGCCCCACCTTGACGCTAGGGTCGGAGTCCAGCACGGTGGCAACCATGAAACAGCTATCGTGCGCAATCTCGCTGCGCCGGGTATCCACGAACATGCTGTGTGGGTCGTCGTCTTCCCAGCGGGTGCCTACGTCCACCATAGAACATCCGGGGTCTAGGATGGCGTGCATACGCTGTACGCGCAAGCACGCATCCGCGCGAAGCCCCGGAGTCTTGGTGTTACTCTCCCCCGAACAATCATCCAGCGTGATGTCGTCGTAATGCCCGCCAGTGACCTCGGACTCCATGCCGGCGGCGTACAGTGTCGGCTCCTTGCCGCGGCGCGTGGACGCGGCGACCTGAATGAAGTCCGCATTCCAGGCGCACTCGCGCTTGGCCGGCGGCCCCAGGTCGGCGTACAACCGCCGGAATTTCTCGTTCTGCTCGAAGTGGTACTTGATGTCGCCAGTGAAGCTGCGCGCCAGCCCGCCGGTCAGACTGCGGATCATGTGCCGGTCCGCCGGCGCGCGGCAAATCTTCCACTGTGTGTGCCCCTGCGTGGCCAGCGTGGACTTTAAGTGGCCCCGCGGAATCAGCAGGCACTTGATGCGCCCATCACCCTTCAGCCGCACCACCACGCCGTGCCAGAATTTCTCCCGGAACATCTTGCCGATGGGCCCATCCGGGCCGTCCTGGACCTCCGGCACCGCATCCAGCGTGCGCCAGTACAGCCAGCGCTCTTTCCACTCGCCGTCGGAGTCCTTCTCGGGCAGATGCTTCGCCAGCTCGGTGTAAAATACCACCTCGTCCAGCAAGTCCAGGTTGAGGAAGTCGATCAGCAGCTTGTGGATGGTGCCCAGGCAGTCCGCGCGCTTGCGTTTGGTGCCGCGCTCGGTGATGTCCTGAGCCAGAATGTCGCGATAAAACGCCAGGTAGTCCCGTGCGTACAGGTCGCGCTTGGCCTGGATGGCGGGGGTGAGGATGAAGACAGAATCTTCACCCTCGCCCTCGCGAGCATCCATACCCCACTTGCGCTTAGACCTGTTGTTGGCCATGCTTCCCTTAAGCGGCGTTTTCCAAGGCGTCCCAGTGCAGGAAGACCACTTGCACCCGCACGCTGCCCACGGTCAGCGCCGTATCGCCAGCAGCCGCGCCGCCCGTTGCCGCCGCACACACCTTGATCGTCTCGTCAGCCGCCAGGCGGGCGGCGGTATCGAGATTTTGCAGGAAGTTGCTCTTGCTGTTCTGGGCCAGCGAGTCGGCCTGCGTGGGGAAACCCGCCGTGCCATAACTATCCACGTCTCCCGTCACACCCAGCGACCATGTGGCCGTTGTGCCGCCGCCGGTCAGCGCCGCTTCGGCGTTGGCCTGCACAAGCAGGATGATCGCGCCCTTCGGTACCGGATTGGTCATCGGATTCTCAATCGCGGAACACGCGACCGTCTCTTCCATGCACTTGACCGTCAAGCCTTCGTTCGAGTTCTTGCCGAACTGAGCCAGCAGCGCGCCGGTCGCGCTCGAACCGGCAGCCCTGACGGCCCCGTCCTTCAGCAGCACTCCGTCCACCGTCACTCCGGCCGCGCCGGTTTCCTCAGCGATGGTGTCGGTGGCGATGCCGTCCCCGAAGGTCCGCAGCGCATTCAACGTGCTGGCGCCTTCACTAAGCACGAAGTTCGCGTCCGCCCCGCCGTCCGGAACCGTGTAGATGCGCGCAGCCGCTTGGCTGGCGTTGGTGATCTTGGTCTCGGTGTCCCCCGCAGAGTCAGCCGCCGCCAGCTTCAGCGTGCCCTTGGCCGCGGTCGCGGGGAAAGACACCACGTTGCCGGCCGTGCCACTGGCCCCGGCCTGCACGTTCGAGTCTTTGAGCAGCACGCCATCCACGGTCACTCCGGCCGCGCCAGTGCTTTCGGCCACCACGTCGGCCTTGATGCCGGTCGCGCCAAAATCGTTGCCGCCTGAAGCGCCGGCAACCTGTTGCGCGGAGTATATCGTGCACGCCGTCAGACTGACGACCTTGATGTAGAACAGCTTTGACTGGCTCTGCGCGATGGTCATGTCGCCGGTCAGGGTCAGCCCCGTCGCCGTGGACATGGTGATCGTCTCGGCGGCGTCGGCCGTGTTGATGATGCAGCACTCAAAAACGATGCCGACCTGCTTCGCATCCGTCAGCCCCAGCGAGGCCACAATGTCTGCGGCAGTGGGGAAGACGTCGGCGCGCGCGGCGCCCGCCGGGTCACGGCGAATGATGCCGCCGCGGATTTCAGCGGCCGTGTACGTCACGTTGCCCGCAGTCGTCTTGGTGGTCAGCGTCTTGATGAAGGCTGGACCCACACTGTCTGCCAAGCCCACCGTGTTGCCAGCCGCCTTCCATTCGTGGCCGCCTCCGGAGTTGTACCTGCGATTACCCATGATTCTCTCCCCCTGCGCCCTTGTTTCCTGGCTCGCTGCGCTGCGAGACTATCTTTTCAAACTCCCGGCCACAGACCGGGCATCTCCACACTTGTCTACTTGTCGGCAGGCCGCTTATCTAAGCCTTTCTCTTTGAGGATTACAGCCAGATCGTCCACATGCAGCATGTCGCACATGCACGCACAGGTGTCGGTCGTGATCGGTCTGGAAACGATTACTGCGCTGTGCAACACGCCGAAGGTCACCACCTCGGCGTTGCTCGCGCCTCCGAGCTTTACAACCTTATCGCCGTTTTTGGCTTCACGCCCGTTCCTGTAATGCACGTCTACCCCTTCTGCAAATCGCTGCGCTGCGAGACTATCTTTTCAAACTCCCGGCCACAGACCGGGGCTACTCGGCCTGCCGCGGTAATCATTCGGAGTCTCCAGCATAAGCAAAGAACTCCACCGTTGCCACGCCCTTGGCCAACCGCGTGTAGCAGTAGCGATGTTTCCGCCACGCATTCACCTTGTCCGGAACCTCGAATACCGCCGTCTTACTGCCATCCCAGGAGTGGCGCTTGTTGTGCAATGGGCCCTGCACGCACACCAACGCCACGGGATCTACCCCGCACGCTTCCAACTCCGCCTCTGTCTCGGACAAATCAATCACTCCGTCGTACTTCATGGCCGCTCCCTGGGTTGCGTCCTTGCCGTCCAGTTGCGCCGCAGCATCACCAAGTCCTCTTCATCCGTGCCCAGGAGCTTCTGCGCCTTTTCGCGCTGCTCCATCGCCTTCTTGTTGTGCGTCTCGACGATAGTGCGATAGTAGGCTTCGGCCGCCACGATCTCCTTCACGCGGTCGAGCTGCTCGGTTGTCAGACAATCCTTGATGACCTTCTTTTCTTTGTCGCTGAGTTCTTTTGTGGTGGCCAGTTGCCGGTACAGGGGCCAGGGCGACACACCCAGACCCTTCGACGCGTCCGCGACGCAGCCGGAGAGCAGTACCACCAACAGTAGACTACCAGCCAGCTTCCGCACGTTTCTTCGCCTCCTCGGCCGCCACCTCTGCATCCAACCCCGCATCTTCCGCCGCCGCTTCGCCCTGGTCGTAGGCGGTGCGGCCAATCAACGTGCGCTTGTCACTTTCGGCTTGCGCCGCGGCTCGGCTCCGCGTCACCCACATGTACGCACCGCCAATGAGCGCGGTAATGATGGCTCCGACCAGCGTTGTGAGCATTACTTCAGCCCCGCGTCTTCGCTGGTGACCTTGTGGTCGCGCGCCGCGAGCAGTGCGATGCCCACCCCAATCATCTGGACCGAGGATTCCCAATTGGGCGTCGTGGCGGGGTCTCCGTCCAACAGCGCCTTGCCGGCGATGCAGATGGCGCCAGCGATCGTAAAGACACCCAGAAGCGTAGTTCTCCAACTCATGATCTGTCCTCCTAACGTTTCGACACTTTCAACACCCATTCCAACGCCACAATCAGCAGCGCGCCCAGAACGCCGCTTACGCCCGCCACAACTTTCCAACCGCCTTTTACTTGGTTGCTCGTGGCCGCTATGTTCTTTGATATTTCCGACAACTCTTTCGCCACCGGACAGGTGGCTTGATGCAGTTCAATCTCCTTCCGGAATGCCTCCAGCGTGCGCTCGCTCGCCTTCACCGCCGCTCGCTCGGCCACCAGTTCGATGATTGCCGTTTGCCCCTCTGTGAAGTCAGCCATTATCGTCGCATCTCCGATGCGTAGCTATTGTAGTCTGCCGCTTCCAAACTCAGCGCGCCCGGCGTCACGCGCCCGTACATCGTCGGCTCCGATTCATCCCACGGCAGGTCCGACAAACCGAGCGTGTGACCGAGTTCGTGCATGAGCACTCCGTCCAGGGCCACGCGCCGGCCAATGCGGCCCCAGTCCCCGCGACGCCAGCGGTAGTGCTTCGCATTCAAGCTCACCACGTGGCGCATACGATCTTGTGGAGTCAACCAGTACGTTTCCGTCCAGGCCACCACGTCCGGCCCCTGCCAGCGCCGGTCGTAGACGATCACCACGTCAGCTATCGGCCACGCTGAAACTTCTTTAAACAGATGCTCAGAGACTTGCGTCTCCCATGCGGACATGGCCGCGCGCGTCGCCAGTTTCACGGAGCGCGGCGTGCCCCTGTCGAAGGCCACGGTCAGCGGAGCGGCAGCGGCCCAGCGGCACGCGCCCACCGCCAGCAGCGTCAGCGCCGCAATCAGCAGCCACCATG
>ERZ1292629.858-Hain-H43-01um-R1-858-length-32845-cov-7_pt1 | contig 25429 bp, 41 predicted proteins | sample MGYA00564399_ERZ1292629 | MGnify/ENA primary metagenome ERZ1292629 (study PRJEB36523, sample SAMEA6512636) | groundwater metagenome | collected 2019-01-08 | study: AquaDiva: Metagenomics assemblies of 32 groundwater samples
TTATTCATATTTATTTTTCAAATTAAATTTAGTTGTAATATGAAGGCTTTGTAGTTCTTCCATTAATAGCTTGAATGCGTAAGACATTTCAACAGGCTCTGTATCCATTGAACTGCACAAAGGACATACAATTTTTCCTCTTATTGAATCATCAATTGCAATTGCACCGCATCTTGTGCAGATGTTTATAACAACTTTGTCAGAATCATATCTTTCTTTTAATAATAAAGAAGCTCCATGAGCAACTAATGCTTGTTGTTCCATTTCTCCTAATCTCAAAGCCCCGCCTTTTGCTCTTCCTTCAATAGGCTGTCTTGTCAGTAATGCAATTTTTCCAGATGCTCTTGCATGTATCTTGTTGCTTACCATGTATTTTAATTTTAAGTAATACATGTTTCCAGTATAAATTTTGACTTCAAACATCTCTCCTGTTATTCCATTGTAAAGGGTTTCTTTTCCATCATCTCTGAACCCTAATTCTCTTAACTGATTTTCCAAATCTTCAATTTTCTGCCCTGAAAATCCAGTGCCATCCATTATTTTTCCAGACAAGCATCCAACTTTTCCAGCCAATAATTCAATTAAATAACCAACAGTCATTCTTCCAGGAAGTCCATGTGGATTAAACAAGATATCTGGTTTAACTCCTTTTGAAGTAAACGGAACATCATTCTCAGGTAAAATTGCTCCAACAACTCCTTTTTGTCCATGCGGAGTTGCAAACTTGTCTCCTAGCTCAGGAATTCTTTGGTCTCTTGTTCTTACCTGAACAATCTTGTTTCCCTGGTCATCTTCTGTAATAAAAACAGCATCTACAATTCCTTCTTCTTCTTGTCTTATGACAGAGCTTGCTTCTTTTTTTGATTTTACTGAAATTTCTCTTACTTCTGAAAGGAATTTTGGAGGGCTTATTTTTCCAATAACAACATCTGATGCACCCATTTTTGCTTCAGGATATGCAATTCCATCATCTTCTAAAAATCTGTAGCTTTCTTCTAATCTGTATCCTGAAATCTCTTTGTCAGGAATGATGATTTCATCTTTTAAACCTCCAGGATAATTAAGCTCAACAGAATCATAAGGCCTGAAATAAGTGCTTCTTCCTAATCCTCTGTCAACACTTCCCTGATTTAATATTAATGCATCTTGCATATTATAACCCTGATGAGTCATTACAGCAACAACAACATTTTGCCCAGCAGGATTTATATTTAATGTGTCATAAATAAAACTTCTTACAATTGGTTTTTGTGAATAATGAAGTATGCTTACATCAGTGTCTAATCTGCATAAGAAATTTGTAGCATATAATCCTAAAGCCTGTTTATAACCCTTGCTCCCTTTTATTAATTTGGAACAAGAATTATAATTAATATAAGGAACCAGACTTGTTACAACACCTAAAAAATCAATCTTGTCAATTTCCTGATGAGTATGTTCAGGCGTAATATCTTTTTCAACAAGAGCAACCAATGAATTTTCTTCTTCAGCAGCATCTAAATATTCAATTATTCCTTGCTTGATTAAATCATTCCAGTTTATTGTGCCATTTCTCAATAATTCCAAGTGGTCTTTTTTTAATCTTGATTCTCCATTTTCAATTATTATTAAAGGCCTTAAAACTCTTCCAACCTCTGTTGATAATAAAATATTGTTTAATGATTCATCATACATTATGCTTAATTCCATAGGAATTCCTTCATGCCTTCTTTTTTCTTTTAATTCCATGACAAACAGCTCTGGATTTTCAATGCTTCCTATAAATCTTCCATTGTAGAAAATATCACTTCCTGTTCCTCCTAATTCTTTCTGCATTCCTATTTCTTCTAAAAGTTTTTTAAATTTATCATCATCTAATTTGTTTATAGTAGAGATTCTTGCAAAGATAGCCAGGTTTTTTCTTAGTCCAATTTCAGTTCCTTCAGGTGTTTCAACAGGACAAAATCTTCCATAATGAGTCGGATGAAGTGTTCTTGCCATAAAATTTTCCTGTTCTCCAGGAAGCATGCTTGAAACTCTTTGCAGTTGAGATAAGATAGCTAAATAATTTGTCTTGTCCATGTTTTGTGTAACTCCTGACCTTTCTCCAATCCAGTTTCCTGTTGCAATAGCAGATTCAATTCTATGTGTGAATAATGTTGATTTTGCAATTGTTTTTATTGAATAAAATTTTTTTCTCTTTTTGATTTTCTGCAGAGAATGTTTTATATCTCTTACTAAAATATTAAGATTAACTCTGAACAAATCAGCAAGCAAATCACCTGAAAGCCTGACTCTTTTGTTTGCATAATGGTCTTTATCAGTAAGATTTTCAGGATTTTCCTTTGAAATCAAGAATTGTTTTATAAATTTGCACAAGCTTATTGCTTTTTCTAATCTGTTTTCTTTTTTCAATCCAATATGAGGCAAAAAATAAGAATCAATTCTTTGGTTTATTCTGTCTAAAATTTCTTTTTGAGTTCCTTGCAAAGATGTTTTTTCAGCAATATACATCATTGCCTGTTCAGGAGTCTGTAGATTTGTGAATTCATATAAATTAACAATAAGAGAATCATTTTCTTTTCCAATATATTTTGCAATATCGCTTTCTTTTGTCATTCCTAAAGATTTTAATATAACAACAGCAGGAATATTTTTGAATCTTGAAAAAGAAATCTCAATTATTCCATCAGAAGTGTCTGTTATAGATATAGGAATTCTATAGCTTCCTCTTCTTGAAAACAATCTAAGCATTATTCCTTTTTTAGATTTTTCAATAAATGACTGGTTTGTTGCCAAGTCTTCAGCCATGACCATTACTCTTTCATTTCCATTAATAATAAAATAACCACCAGGATCAATAGGATCAATATAATTTTTTACAAGCTCTTCTTTTGTCAAACCATTCAGATTGCAGTAATTGCTTTTGACAATTACAGGAATTCTACCAATTTCAACATCTGTTGTTTCTAATCTTCCGTCTTGTTTTATTGTTATTTCAAGGCTTACAGGAACAGAATAAGTCAAATTTCTTATTCTTGCTTCAGCAGGAGTTACTACAGTAGTGCTTCCATCAGCCTCAATAATATTTGGTTTTCCGACATTTATTTTTCCAAGAATAACTTCTGTTTCATCATCTTGGTCTATTTCATTAAGTTCATTCACAATTTCCTGCATTCTTATATTAACAAAATCATTGAAAGAAGTAATATTTGACTCAACAAGGCTGTGTTGTTCTAAGTATCTTTTCATGAGCAGATGCTCTTCCTTTTGCTGTTTTTCTTCTAGTAACATTTTTTATATTTTTTCTTTAGTAATTTCTTACATCTCTTCGCTCTTTAGCTTCTCTTGTTCGCTCGTGTTGTTGTATTATATTAATGACTTTTTCTTTCTGTTTTCTTTTCTTACACAGAAACCACTCTGAAATAAATCATTTTCTCGCGGGTTTCATTATCAATTCTTTCAAGTTTTACAATATCTCCGATTTTGCAGTTTTCTGGCAGTCCAGGATCATTGATTTTTATCTTCGGTAACTGCGTTAATGAAATGTTAAATTGATTAAGAAGTTCTTCTGCCTCTTCTGGCTTTAGTTTTATGTGTTTGGGTTGTAAAATATGCATTTTTAGGATGGATAATTATGTTTCTGAGCAAAATGAAATAATTACCTTTATGACTTTATAATGGTTATAATTAATCAAAAAAAGTTGCTTTATAAATCTTTCGAATTTTTGCGTATAAACTAGTGCTATGGAATAATCATAACAATCCTTATAATCTATTATTTTGTGCTATTTTCATGGTAAGTAAGAAATTTTTTGAGTTTGAGTATATTGAAAATGGAAAGCTTATGAGGGTTATTACTAAAGATACAGGAGAATTTCTTAAAAGATTATTATTAAAATATGGAGAGAAAATTCCTGAAGATTTTGTTGTTTTTCCAGACGAAATTTACAGACCGAAAAAAGAACAAAAAGGAAAATCAAAACAAGATATAACACATTTGCTAGATATCCCTCAATTTAAAAGAATGTTTGATAAATCTGAATTAAAAGGCAAGGCATATTGGAAGACTAGTTTAGGCAAATACGAGGATTTTGTAAATAGATTGCAAAGAAAATAATTCTGTTTAAAAAACAAATAGTTTTTAAAGTAATTTTTCGTGAGTTTTTTATGGCCCCATAGCTCAGCCCGGTTAGAGCGCTGGCCTTTTAAGCCAGATGTCAGGGGTTCAAATCCCCTTGGGGCCATGTTATTTATGGGATTTGAAGACTTTTGCACATTCTGATAATATTAATCCGATAAAATTAAGAGAGCAGAAGTTAAACTTGAACCTTTTACAAAAGGTTGCAAAATAAAGCTAATGCAAAAAAGAGCGAATAAGGGTATAAGATTATTGATATTAAATAAATTCATCAGAACTATCAAAAAATAAGAATTACAAATACTCTTTTATTTTTTTCTCAATTGCATCCTGCTGTTGCGCACCAATAATCCTGTCAACAGGTTTGCCCTCTTTGAAAATAATTAAGCACGGAATGCTTGAAACATTGAACTTTTGAGCAAGTTCTTGGTTGTCATCAACATTTATTTTTGCAAACTCGATATTTTTCATTTTTTCAGCAAGCTCTTCAATAACAGGAGCAAGCATTAAGCAGGGCATGCACCATTCAGCAAAAAAATCAACAACAACAAGTTTATGAGAATTATTTATAATATGATTGAACTCTTCATTTGAGATTTCAATTGCAGGGTCATTTTTCGCAACCATTTTATATTAAAATTATTTTTCATCTAAGTTTATCTAATAAACTAACAAGAATTGCTTATAAAGATTGCGGTTAAATGATTAGCTACCACAACCTGACAAATCTAAATAACCACAAGAGCATATTTCAGAACAATTTCCTTTTTTATGCATTTGTTTTCCACAAACAGGACAAAAACCACCATGTTCTCCAGTTATTTTTTCCTCAATACCATCATTATCATCAGCATGTCTTTTTTCCTGATTCTTTTCTTCTTTAGGCTCATCAGGCTTTTCTTCTTTTATTCCAAATTCTTCTCCCATATAATGAAAAATATAATCAATTACAGAATCTGCAGTCTTTATGTTTTTTCTTCCAGTATACACCATTCCGCTTGGATCAAATTTTTGATGTCTGAATTTTTTAACAAGAGCTTCTAAAGGAACTCCATATTGTAACGCCATTGAAGTAAGAGTTCCTATAGTATCCATTAATCCACCAACAGTGCTTCCTTCTTTTGACATAGTTATAAAAAGTTCACCTGGTTTTCCATCATCATATTTTCCTATAGTAATATAACCTTCACCACTTCCTGTTGGTCCTACTTCAAATTTATGGACTATTGCATTTCTAGTGTTTGGTAATTTTCTTCTTACAGGTTGCTGTAATTTTTCTTCTAATTTTTTTTCTTCAAAGCTTAATGGTTGCATTCTCTTGGTTTTATCTCTATAAATAGCAACTGCTTTTAATCCAAGCCTCCATGCTTCCATATAAGTATCTGCTATATCTTCGACTGTTGCTTCTTCAGGCATATTAACTGTTTTAGAAATTGCTCCTGATAAAAATGGTTGAACAGCAGCCATCATTTTAATGTGCCCCATAGGAGAAATTGTTCTTTTTCCAATTTTAGGTTTATTAGCACAATCAAAAATAGCAAGATGTTCTGGTTTTATTTCACTTTCTTCAACTGTTTGGTTTTCTCTAATATAGTTTGTTATAGTTTTAATTTGATTGTCATCATAACCTAGATTTCTCAAAGCTAATGGAACAGTTCCATTTACTAAAGTAAGTGTTCCTCCTTCTGCAAGAAGTTTTGTCTGAACTAATCCTATTTCAGGTTCAACTCCTTTTGTATCACAATCCATCATAAAACCAATTGTTCCAGTAGGAGCTAAAACAGTTGCTTGTGCATTTCTAAATCCATAAATTCTTCCTCTTTCTTCAACTTTATCCCATGTTTTTTCTGCTCTATCTAAAATATTTTCCAATCCTTTTGGCAACTTAGTTCTATCAATTGTCTTTAATGCATCTTTATGTTTGTGTATTACATTTAGCATAGGCTCTTTATTTTTTTCATATTCTTCAAAAGTTCCTAACTTTTCAGCCATTTCAGTAGAAGTTTCATAAGCTTTTCCAGTCATTAAAGCAGTTATTGAAGCAGCAATTGCTCTTGCTTCATCAGAATCATAAGGCAAACCTAAAGACATGACTAAAGAACCTAAATTAGCATAACCCATTCCTAATGGCCTGAACTTATGAGAATTTTCTGCAATCTTTTCTGTTGGAAAACTTGAATTATCAAATTCTAAATCCTGTGCAATTGCAGTTAATCTTACTGCTCTTTCAAAATCTTCAATATTAAATGTCCTGTCTGAATTCATAAAACTTCTTAAATTTAGTGAAGCAAGATTACAAGAACTATCATTAATAAACATATATTCAGAACAAGGATTACTTGCATTAATTCTTTCAGAATTTGGACAAGTATGCCAATTATTTATTGTTGTGTCAAACTGAACACCAGGATCTCCACAAGCATGTGTTCCTTCTGCAATTTTTCTAAATAAATATCTTGCTTTATATTTAGGCATTTGATTTAGCATTTCTTTGTTATGAACAGGAATTGTCTGCCATTCTTTGTCCTCAACAACTGCTTTCATAAAATCATCACTTAATCTTACTGAAAAATTTGCATTTTGATAAGATACTGTGTCAATTGCTTCTTTCCAAGGTATTCCATTATCTATAAGAATCTCTATTTTTTCTTGCTCTCGTTTTTTAGCATCAATAAATGGTTCAATATCAGGATGACTGTCTTTTAATGAATTCATTTTAGCAGCTCTTCTTGTTTTTCCTCCTGATTTTACAATACCTGCAACTTTATCATAAAAGATTTCATATGGCATTGGACCAGAAGGTTTTCCACCACCTGATAATTTTTCTCTTGCACTTCTTAAAGTAGATAAATCAGTTCCTGTTCCACTTCCATTTTTAAATAAAGCAGCTTCTTTAACAGCAAGCTCCATTATACTTTCCATAGTATCTTCAACACCCAGAATAAAACAAGCAGAAGTTTGTGGGTACAAGCTAGTTTCTCCTGCTTCAATAGCTACTGCTTTGTTATTTTTTATAGTATAACCCGCTTTTTTATCATGAGCTCTTGCAGAAGCAAATCTATCTGTTCCAACATTAAACCAAACAGGAGAATTAAAAGCTATTCTTTGTTCATAACTTAATCTTGCAAGTTCATCTGAAAAAACTTTTGCTTGTTCTTTATCAAAATAATTTTGTCTTGTACTCCATTCTCCAAATTTATCAGTAACTCTTTCTACAAGTTGTTTATATGATGATTCTCTTTCAGATGTTCCAGGTTCTCCATAAAAATATCTTGAAGAAACTATTTTTTTTGATAATTCACTAAAATAAGATGGAAATTCAATGTCTTTTTGAGTAAAAAGTTTTTTTCCAGACTCATCAGTTATATCAACATCTGATTTTGTCCAGTTTATTGGAAAATATTTGCTTGAATCTGAAAAATGCCTTTCAATTGTTAATCCAGATTTTTTTTCATCCATCACCTAACCCCCCTGATATGTTTCTTAAAGTCATTAACATCCTTGAATTCTCTATAAACTGATGCAAACCTGATATATGCAACCTCATCTAATTTTTTTAGTTTTTTCATAATCATCTCTCCAATGTCTTTTGATTTTACTTCTTTGCCTTTTTTTGTTAAAGCATCAATAATCTCATTGACAATATTATCAATTTTTGCAATTGATATTGGACGCTTTTCGCAAGCCTTGACAATTCCAAGTTTTATTTTCTCTCCATCAAGCAACTCTCTGCGTCCATCTTTTTTAATAACATAAACATTTCCATGCTCTGGCTTTTCATAAGTTGTAAATCTTTTTTTGCATTTTAAGCACTCTCTTCGTCTTCTGGTTCCATTAGGAGCCTCTCTTTTGTTTGTTACGCGCGTGTTAGAGCTGCAAAATATGCATTTCATGTTATTTTATGAGAATATTACAACATACAACATCTTGTATATCCTCCTTTTTTAAAATACAGCTAGTTGTATTTTAGCAGATTATTAAGAAACTTGCAGTATTTAAAGATTATTGTATTTCATAACAATAATCTTTAGTGTATCTTGAAAATATAGCATTATTATTTTTGTTTTATTAATATATTGCAGAATTTAGCAAGAGAGCAGAAGTTAACAATAAATCAGAAGTTTAGCTTTGCTAGAGAAGAGCAGAGTGAAGAGTGTAATAAGTTACTAAATGTTTTTAAATTTATCACAAACATTTAAAAAATAAAAAAACTTTTAAATATCATCAATCAAAAAGGAGGTAAAAATGGTAATAGAAACATCAAGTGACTTTTTTACAAATTGGATTAGTGCAAACTTTGGAATAACTGCAACAGCAGCAATACTTATATTTTCAATAATCATGATTTGGACAGTAATCTGGAAAGCAATTGCATTATGGAAGTCAGCAAGAAAAAACCATCTTGCATGGTTTATAATATTCTTGATAATAAATACAGTAGGAATTTTAGAAATACTTTACATATATGTATTTTCTAAGATGAATATGAAAGGAAAACCTAAGACATTTCCAAAAAGAAAAAGAAGATAAAACCAGTCTTACACAAAAACAGACAAGATAGTTACTAAATACCAGAGTATTAAATTTAGAATACTAAGGAATTTCATTTGTTTTTTAAGATTTAAAAATTGAATTGATGGTTTTTCTTTTGGCTTTGGAGCAAGCAAACTCATTTTTTTCATTCTAGTTCCCATAGTTATCCCAATGATAATTATCCAGGCTACAAGAACATGTTTTATTATAAGTATCTGTTTATTTAAAGGCCATTTTACAAAAAATATTAGCCCAACTCCTGATATAAGCAAGAATACCATACCAAGCCAGATAATCTTAGCAATTGAAGGCATAATCTTCATTATTACAGCGCCTATTTCTTTGTCTTTTTCAGCTTTTGCAGAAATAATAGTTGCTATTGTAGCTCCTCCAAGCCCAAATGCTATTCCAATAAAATGCAAAAGATTAAATAATTCTAATAATGCCATAAAAAATCAATAGTTTTATAGTTTTTAATTATTTCCTTTTATTTCTGCTATTTTTAGGATTAAAAGACCACTTTATGCACCAGTAAAGTTTTAAAACTATTTTTAAATCTTTTTATTTCTCAATAAATTAGCATTTGTAATAACAGTTATTGAAGAAGATGCCATTGCAATTTCAGCTATAATCGGATGAAGCAAGCCAAAGACTGCCAGAGGAATTGCAATAACATTATAAGCAAAAGCCCAGAACAGATTTTGTTTTATTTTTTTAAATGTTTCTTTTGACAATTTTATTGCTGAAACAACCCCTTGCAAATTCCCCCTGGCAAGAACAATATCCCCTGCTTCGATTGCTATATCTGTTCCAGTTCCCATTGCGATTCCAACATTTGCCTGTTTTATTGCAGGAGCATCATTAATCCCATCTCCTACAAAACTAACAAATCCTTTTTTTTGAAGTTCTTTAACTTTATTTTCTTTTTCTTCTGGAAGAACATTTGCCATAACTTCCTCTATTCCAGCAAGTTTAGCTATTGCCTTTGCTGTTCTCTCATTATCGCCTGTAATCATTACTGTCTTTAAATTCATTTTTCTTAGTTCAGAGATTGCTTCAACAGAATCTTCCTTTAATGTGTCAGCAACTGCAATTAAACCCAGAATTTTGCCAGAATAAACAAGAGCCATGACTGTTTTTCCCTGTTCTTCAAGCCCCTGCATTTTGTTCTCAAAGCTCTGTATTTTTATTTTATTTTCTTCCATCAGCTTTCTGTTTCCAATTAAAATCTTTTTTCCATTTATCTTGCCTTCTGCCCCTCTTCCCCTTAAAATTTTAAATCTATTCACACTGGATAATTTTAATTTCCTTTTTTTAGCCTCATTTACAATAGCTTTTGCAAGAGGATGCTCTGAAAGATTTTCTAATGAAGCAGCTAATCTTAAAAATTCAAGCTCATTAATTTTATTTGGCATTATATCAGTTACTTCTGGCTTTCCTTTAGTTATAGTTCCTGTCTTGTCAAATATAACAAATTTAATATCTTTCATTGTCTGAATTGCCTCTCCTCTCTTAATTAGTATTCCTTTTTTAGCTCCCATTCCGCTTCCAACCATTAAAGCAGTAGGGGTAGCTAATCCTAGTGCGCAAGGGCAGGCTATAACAAGAACAGCAATTGCAGCAAATAGTGCAAGAGTTATTGCGCCAGAATTTAAATTAATCCATGGAATAAAAGAAAAGATGTTAGTTATAGATTTCATTAGTTCAGGAAGGAAAAACCAGGTGAGGAAAGTTAAAACAGAGATAACAAGGACAATTGGAACAAAAATGCTAGTTATCTTATCTGCAAATGCCTGTATTGGAATCTTGCTTCCCTGAGCTTCTTCAACAAGCTTTATAATCTGGCTTAAGAAAGTGTCTTTTCCAATTTTAGTAGCTTTAACATATAATACTCCATCCTGGTTTATAGTTGCTCCGATTACTTTATCATTTTTCTTCTTTTCAACAGGCATGCTTTCTCCTGTAACCATAGATTCATCTACTGCACTCTCTCCTTTAACAACTATGCCATCAGTCGGAACTTTTTCTCCTGGTTTTACAATCATTATATCATTAATTTTAACCTCTGAAATAAGTATCTCTATTTCTTTTCCATTTCTGACAATTGTTGCATTTTTTGCTCCAAGTTCAAGCAATTTCTTTATTTCTTGAGATGCTCTTCCTCTTGCTTTTGCTTCGACATATCTTCCTGTTAAGAAAAAAGCCATAATCATCCCCCCTATTCCAGAATAATCTTCAATAGGCATGAAGAATCTTAAGATTCCAGTTAAAAAGGCGATAATAGTTCCAAGAGAAATAAGAACATCCATATTAAATGACAGGTATTTTATTGATTTTACAGCGCTTCTTATTGTAGGATAGCCAACAATAAATAATATAGGAAAAGCAAGAATTAACGGAAGAATCATTATTGCTAAATTGCTTATTCCAAGAAGCCTTTCAAAAACTAATCCAATTACTGCAATAGGAATAGCAAAAATCCATGCAATCCACATTCTCTTTTTTGCTTTTTGCATTTCTATAAGTTCAATGTCTTCTTCAACTTTTTCCTCTCCTGCAATTTCATAGCCAGCATCTTTAATTGCAGATATAATCTTCTCTTTTTCAGCAGAGTAAGTAATTGTTGCCTTGTGAATATTAGTATTTAGGTTTATTTTCTTAATTCCTTTAAGTTTCTTAAGTGCATTTTCAATAGTCATTGCACAATGAGGATTGTCCAATCCTGGAATAATAAAACTAGTTGTTATATTTTCCCCATCTTCAGCTGTATTTTCTTTGTTATCCTTATCTTCGATTTCAATGTTTTCATTTTCTGGGATAGCTTTATAATCCCCGACTTTATAGACTGCTTTTTTTAAATCCTCACTTTTTAAATTTTCATCTGCATCAACATAAAGCTTTTTTGTGGCAAAATTCACAACAGCATTTTTGACTCCTTTAACTTTTTTTACACTTTTTTCTATATTTGCTGCGCATGAAGCGCAGTGCATTCCTTGTATTTTATATATCTTTTTCATATTTATTTTTTTATTGTGCTTCTTCAATTATCTGTTTAATTTTCTCTTTATCTGCCCCTAGAACTTTTCTTCCATTAATAAAAAAAGTAGGAGTTCCTTTAACTCCTAAATCTTTGGCATCATTAATGTCTTTTTCAACTTCTTGCTTATATTTTTCAGAGTCTAAGCAATTATTAAACTGTTCTTCATCTAAACCAATCTCTTTAGCATATGATTTTAAGTTTTCCTTGTTTAAATTATCTTGGTTTTCAAATAAAATATCATGATATTGCCAGAACTTATCTTGCTCGTTTGCGCATTCTGCAGCTTCAGATGATAAAAATGAAATCTCTCCGTGCATTGGCAGAGGAAAGTTTCTGTAATACAAAGAAGTATTATACACATTTAAAATTTCATTTATAACTGGGTGCGCAGCTTTGCATGCAGGGCATTTAAAATCCCCAAACTCAATTATTGTTATTAAAGAAGCAGGATTTCCCCTTGCAGAATTTATTCCTTTTTCTACCTCAAAGACACTTTCTCTGTCTATTCCAAAATAAAGCATAATTACTAAAAGTGAGGTTATTATTCCAAATATTATAATTATTGTTAAAGTATTTTTTTCCATTTTTGATTTCAGTGGCAAGATTCTTTATTTTTTAAATTCTTGTTTTTATGATTATTGTGTTTCTTATGCATATCTTTCATCATAAAATAATGCAGAATCGGGCAGAGCAAAAGTATGAACCAGGATAAATACTTGTTGTTTAAATTAAAAAAATAAACTGCGATGATTAGTATAATCAATGGAATTGCGCAGCAAATAATCATCATTAACCAATGATTTTGCTTTATTTTTTTGAATGTATCCTTTAAAGTCATTTTCAAATTTCTCCAAGAGTTTTTTTAATTGAATGTCTTGTTATCTCAATATTACAGCTATTATGTTGTCTGCACCATTTTTCACATTTTTCAGCCCAGTTTTTATCTTCATATAAAAGCTGACATTCTTTACAAATATAATACTCTTTGTTGTCTTTTTTTACTTTTTCTACCATTATCCACAACAACTGCTCTTACATTTTTTTGCATTATTGACTTCAGATTCATAATTGTCTGCATGCTCTTTGCAGCAAAAAGCTTTTTGTTTAGTCCCAACAAATACAGGGTCTTTTACATTTCTAAAAACCTCTTCGCCTTTATCAATCTTCTTTTTGCAGTAGTTGCATTTCTTTTTGAACAATCCCATTCTTATTTTGCAAATTTATTGTAAATTGCAGCAAAAATTACACCTATCAAGTAACTTCCAACAACAATTACAATGATGCCTAATAAAGTATTTCCGCTAATGCTGGGGGTTACTGCAATTTTTGTTAAGTCAATGCCGTGCATAAATGAACCAAATAAATTAAGAGTAAATTTTGGGGCAATAAAAATTAATAATAAGCATGCAATGCTAACTATCAAAAAAGTCAGCGCAAGTGCAATTCCGGTTGCATTTACATTTTTCTTAGCCATTTTTCACCTCCTTTTCATTTCTTAAAATATGAACACAAAACTGCGCCATATGCTTATCAATTAATTCCATTAGGGGTTTTATTGTTTCTTCATTTAACTTATAATACCTGAATTTTCCCTCAACTTTTGACAAAACAAAACCACATCTTTTCAGCCTAGCCAAGTCATGGGAGACAGCTGTCTGGTTCATTCTTATCTCCTTAATAATCTCGGAAACATTCTTGCTTCCTTTTCTTAAAATATTTATAATTTTAAGCCTAGACCCAGAAACCAAAGTCCCAAAAAAGATTTTGTATGCCCCATATATCTCCTTCTTGTTGATTCCATGGCTCACTAGATGCTGGAATATGTAGTTCTTTATCATATGACAATTCAAGACATATGAGTTTATAAATGTTTTGGTTAATTTTTCTAAAGTTTAATCATGCATGCTATTTCTCTTTTGCTTTAAGCTCTCTGCATATATTCTGCTCAAGAATATCTTCCTTATTGATTAATCCAGAATCATAAAAAATCTCGAATGTATCCCCAGAGACATAATTTACTGCCTTAATTCCTTCAACTTTCTCAAGTTCAGAAATAACAAGAGGAATATGCCCAGAACAAGGCAATCCTGTAAAGTCAATCTTTATGGAATAATATCCTTCTGACTGCCTGTTGTTTAATTTTGCAGCTACAGGAAAAACAAAGTAAATCATAAACAAGTTAATTATAATCACGCTTGCAAATAGAATCGAGAGATATTTCCAGTGGCTCATTATTCTTCTGTTCTGAAATCTTCTTGTATAGAAAAAAGCTGAAACGCCCGCGATTAGCAAAGAGATGCTAAAAACAACAGGGATATAGTATTTATTTGATAAGAACCTGATAAAAAAAGAATTAGCCACAGTTACCCCAAGCAATGCAAATACAATTATAGCAATGCATCCTGCATGAGGAATTATTCCTGCAAGTACTCCTGATTTTATCCCCTTGTTTCTTGGCTTGCAGCATTCTGACATTTCCTGATTATCTTGCTTCTTTGCTTTTATATTTTCTTTTTCCATATAAAAATGTTGTAATAATAGTTTTTAAATCTGATTATTTTTCTCCAACAATTACAAATAAGCTTGGGGATCTCTTATCAGACGTATCAAAAATTTGCTGTCCTTCTATCTCCAACAAATATTCTTCTTTTGTAATTTGATAATATTTTAATATATAATCTCTTATTTCTCTCAAATCAGTATGTTTTATTCTTCTAAAATATGAATTCTCTTTTTGCATATGCTCGTGAAAATATGCAGACTCTAGGTTTAACGTCATTGCTAAAAGTTTTCCGTTTGGCTTTGTTACTCTCCATGCCTCTTGAATTGCCCTTTGATAATCATCTAAAAACTCCAAAGTTGCAACGAAAAAAACAGCATCAAAAGAAGAGGCTTTGAAAAGTAGATTTTCAGCGTTTCCAAGAACAAATGTTTTATTGCTTCTTTTTCTTGCTTCCTCTAACATTTCAGCAGAATTATCTAAACCAATAATTTCTGGAACTGATAACTTTTTCTCAAATTGCCCTATTCCACAGCCAATATCAAGAATTTTCTGGCAATCTTTAAGTCTTTTATGAATGTATTCTACTTCTCTTTCCAAAACTCTTTTTCCAAAATCACTTTCACAAAATTTTATGAATTTTTCAACATCTGTTATCATAAGCATTATTAGACATTTATACTTTATAATTCATTTTATTGCCTTATCCAATTCTTTTACTACTTCTTCTTTAGTAATAGAGCTGCTTTTTCTCCAAACCTCTTTATTATCTTTTAGAATAATTAAAGCAGGTATAGAAAGAATTTCGTATTGTTTTGTTAAATCGTTAGTATTATCAACATCAACTTTAATAAATTTAACTTTATGTTTGTATTTTGGAATAATCTCAGATTTTAATATTTTATCTAAGATAATGCAGGTTGAGCACCACTTTCCTGTAAAATCCAAAACTTTTATTTCCATTTTATTTTAAAGCCTCTTCAATTATTTTAGTGCCAAAATATTTATTGTTCTGAAATTTACTTGCAACATAAATAACAATAGGTCTTTCTACTTTTTCAAGTAGCTCTCTAAACAAATTCTTAATTTCTTCCTCTTCTTTTACAACATTCCATAATTTAACTGGTTCTCTTTCTTCTTTATTTTCAATAATCACAGCAATTTTAGGGATTATAAATTCTAAGATCGTTTGTATTCTCTCTTTTAAATATTCTTTTTTATATTTACTCTGTGTATATCCGCTTACAAGTTCATTTGTTAAGTTTTGTGTACTCTGCATTTTCTCACTTAGCATTATCTACAATTTCTTTGATATCTTTTTCAACTTCTTCAGCTTCTTTTCTACTGACTTCTGGGAAAAACTCAGAGATTATTGTTGGCTTCATTCCAATAATCTTCACTTTTCCATCTTCTTCTAAAATATTAATCTTACAAGGCATGCATAAAGATATCAATCTGTTTTTATTAAGAAAATTATTAGCGTGTTTACCAGAACAAATTTCAATGATTTTTAATGGTTTCTGTTTAAATCCCTTTGCTTCTAGTCTTTCCTTGATATCATAAATCTGGAATATGCTCCAACCCTTTTTTTCAACTGCTTTTAAAACTGAAACAACAGCCTCATCAAAACTCTTTTGTGTTTCAATAACATATGCAAAATCTTCTAGTTTCATTTTTTACTTTCTTGTAGTTGTTTAACTAACCATAAAATAAATAAAATCAATGCTATTAGAATTAAAGCCATAAACAAAAATCCAAAAATCCACATAGAACCAAATCCAAAACCACCCATCATCCCACCAAAACCAAACATTCCTAAAAGTAAGAATACGGCTACGGCTACTATTATTCCAATCAATAAGTTATTATCATCTCTCATTTTCTCATATTTCCTCCCCTTTGTTTTGAACTATTTTTTAATTTATTTATTAGTAACATTATCACTAAGATTAATGTAATAATAATGAAAATTAATATTATATAAAAAAGTACTTGAAATATAGGGTTGTTTTGATAAGAATTTTGATAATAATTGCTCATCATGCCACTACCCATCATTCCTCCTCCTGCCATCATACCACTAGACATCATGCCTCCGGACATCATACTCCCATTCATCATACTCATCATTCCCATCATACTTTGATTAGTTTCTCCACAATAAATTGATTCTGCCATGTTAACATGCATGTTTTTTGTTAACTCAGAGTCATGTCCTCCCATCATCTCATGCATCAGTTCATGAGACTTACCAGGATGCATTTGTTCCATATAGTAATCACCGATTGCTTCAAGTTGTTCATTATTCAGTTTATCACAGCTAATTGCACTTTCCACTAATTTTTTACCTTCTTCAATTTCACTTTGATGATTCTCATTAGCTAAGACTAAAACTATACTTAGTAACAATATCCCTAAGATTATTATTTTATTCATTTTGATACCCTCATTATGTTTATTATCATTTTAGTTGGAATAAATATATTGCCATCTAAACCGTTTTAAACCTTCTGCAAATATACTTTATATGTCTTCCCTGTTCTTTCTCTTTGAACTAAGCCTTTCTTATCAAGATTTATGAGCATAGTTGAAATTTTAGCCTTACTCCATCCAAGCCTGAATCTCAAAGAATCCTGAGTAATTCCTCTAGCTTTTTTAATCTCATCTAAAATTCTCCTCTCATCTTCAGACAAAACTTTTTTTATAATATTAAACTCATTTTCTTTATCCCTGCTTTTATTTTCTGGTTTAAATAAATAAAACGAGATAATAACTCCAATAATGAGTGCAATAATAAGTGAAATAATATTAGCTGTTCCAATTCCTCCAGTTATCTGGCTCATCATATCCATCATGCTTTTAGGAGCAAAAAAAGGTCTTAATGCAAGAAAAATAATAAAATAAATAACAGCTACAACTAAGATAATCAGCAATATTTTTGTTACGTTGTTGAGCTCTGTTATAGTTTTCTTCATATTATTACCTCATAATTTTGTAACAATCTCCCCATTTTTCTTTAACCTCTCAGCCAAAACTTCTCGTATTATATCAAATGCTTTAATAATTTTAGGATTTGATAATTTATAATAAATATTTTTACCATTTCTCTCTGAACTAACTATACCCTTTGATTTCATTATAGATAAGTGTTGAGATATGTTTGCCTGGCTTAATTTTGATTTATTTATAAGTTTAGTTACAGACATCTCCTTGTTTCTAAGTAGATTAAGAATCTCCAATCTAATTGGATTAGAAAAAACCTTGCACATCTCAGCATGGAGATTATATAGTTCTTTCATAAATATATTAGAATATTCTAATATATAAATCTTATGGATTTGTCAGCCTTGCGTGCAAATTACTTAATCTGATTGAAGTAAATAATTGTAACTTATAGTTAAATGCCCAAAAAATGAGAGATTAAGTGCTCCCCTGACTTGATTTTAATCACCAAAAATTTAGTTTTAATAAAGTCTTAGCAAGTTTGTATGCTCTTGATTTTTCATAATCTTCTTTGTTCCGCAGCACCCCATTTTAGCCCCCTACATTTTATAACCAAATCCAAAACAAACTCGAAAGCAAAGCAAGAGTAACATGAATCAAAATAAAAATTATGCTTAATCTAAAAAGATATTTGTTTATTCTCTTCTTTTTTTCAATATTCAGATTTGACTTACTTATAATTACCCTTGCAAATAAACCACCAAAAAGGATTGCGCCAGCAACTATACCGCTCCAAAATACAAGAGTTTTTCCTAATATTAAAGTTACCATTTTGCTTATTTTTATGAAGGTATATGTTCGAAACAATGCTCCTTTGTTTCATTGTCCTGAATTTTATTGCAATATGTGTTGTTTAAGGTTTGATGCGCAAGAGAGTGCCAGCAATCATCAGTATTAATTTCAGTGCATTTCTCTGCAGACACAGAATTAAATAAATTAGGATTTATTGTAAAATAAACAAGGAAGATTAATAATATAGCCAACAATATCACGAATGCTATTATCATCAAGTTCTTGTTTTCCATCTTTTAAATCTCACAGCCTGTTACAGCAGATAATTTTTCAAAGGTTTGAACCCCTGGATGCATTTCTCCTTTTATTTCCCAAGTTGGAGTTTTTTGCACTCCCTTGTCATCACACAGTTTGGTATTTTCTATACATTTAACATAATTAAGATATTTGCTCGACTTACCAAAAAAATTCAGTTGTTGATTTGTATAAGAGCAAAAATCATTTCCATAGATTATTGCTCCTTTTTCGGTTAGGCATTTTGCAAAATCATCATACTGCCCGGGTTTTTTTAAATAATTGGAGATTGAAAGTACTAAGAGTATTATTGTTAAACCAATAGCTATAAAAATAAAATATTTTTTAAAATTTATTTTTTTAGGTTTTTCATTAATATGCTTTGCAAGATTATGCTGTTTAAAGCTTTCTTCATTATCGAAGTTCCTGTTACAAATATCACATCTATATTCCATTTAGTTGTTTTTGCTGTGGTTATCTCCCACACCCTCCTCCCACATACTGACTAGGGTATGAGTTATAGCTTTGTGAAGAAACCCCCCCAACAGCATTTCCATTGATTTGAGTTCCTACAAATATTCCTAGTGCAATTAAGAGTATTATAATTATTACTATTGTTATTGTATCCATATTTTATTTTAACCCTCCTTTCAATTTTTTATTCATAGTAATCCAAACAATATAAGGTATTTTGATGATGGCTTAAATGCTCTTTCCACGATTGAAGATCTTGTCCTGCAGGCAATCTGCACTCTTCAGGTATGCTTTCAGATCTGTATTTTTCAAGATCTGCATCTATTTGCTGATTATTTTCATTGGAATTAGATTTATTGCTTAATAATCCTGAACTAATAAGAAAAATTCCAATTATTAGCAGGATAAATAAGATTATTCCCGGATATATCCAAATGTTTTTCTTCATCTTTTACTCCTACCATATTTATTTTTTTGATAAAACAAAATACTAATTCCAATTATATTTGAAGCAAGTCCGATTAATAAAAAGTAAAGGGTATACATAGAAAGTGCACTTAATGCAGATATTCCTATAATAGCTCCTAAAAAAGGAAGTATATTTAATAGATAGTGGCTGCAGCATAAAATCATACTTATAGCTGAAATTCCTCCTGATGTTACAGTAGTTGAACAGCTTATGGCATTTAATCTGTGAAAATAATTAAACAAACCAACCTGAATTCCAAAACCCCCTATTAGAAGTATCAACAGGATATAATATTTTTTTATTATATCAAAAGCCATAATTGGATAGTCTAATAAAGCTAAAACAACCCAGTTTATTAACAAAACTACTGCTACAGCACAAAAGCCATATATTACCGCCCTAATTTTATTATTCATTTTATATTCTGATATTCAACGTTTAAAGAATCTAATTTTCTAAATACAAATTTTCCATCACTCTCAAAAGTCCCAATTTGCTCTAGCATTTGGATAATTGAATCATAATCTTCAGTTTCTTTTGACAGAATTACAGTAGGAATTGCAGTTATGTTATATATAGCCAAAAGATTTTTTCCTTCGCTAGAAGAGATATCTACATATTTTTCATTATAAAAATAAATCCCTAAGCTTTGAAAAGCAGATTTTAATTCTGTTACATTAAAACAGTTTTCACAGGATTTATTTTCAATGAATATTAAATCAACTTTTCCTTTTATTTTTCCATCTGTTAAATCTATATAAGGAGGTATAGGATTCTTAAACATATAATTATCTCCTTTTTCAACAAAAGAGCTTTTTATCTGATCAAAAATCCACCAGTAGTCTTCGATATTTTTGCTTATCAAAAGAGCTGGCGTGAATTTTAAATTGTTTTCTTCAATTATTTTTTTTCCTGTATCTGAAGACGAATTTATTTTTTCATATTCTATGATTTTTATACCAAAACTCTCAAGCTGAATTTTTAATCCTGAAAGAAGACCACACTCTTTGCAGTTATCGGCCTGAATCTCTTTTAATTGGACAAGCCCCTTTACATCATTAGTACTTAAATCAATATAAGGAACACTTTTATCAAAAAGAGCATAGTTATCATTAACTGAAAATATCTTTTCATCAATTCCTATTTTTTTAATATTTTTAGATAATATAATTAAAGCAGGTATTGTTTTTATATCATATTTATCAATTATTTTTTTAGCTTCTTCAGAATTATAATCAAGGGTTTTCCTGGATTTTATATTTACATTGCTTTCTTTGGTTAATGAGTCTAGTAAAGAGTTAGTGTCAAAACAATCTTCACAACTTCCTGTTATTTCAATTGCATCAACAGAATATTTCTTGACACCTGCTGATTTAGGAGAATAAACATAAATTAAAAGACCGATTAATATAATGCCTAATATAACTATTGTTAGGATTAAGCCTTTTTCTTCTTTCCAATTTTTTTTAGTTTCCATCTTATTCCATGCAACATTTTAAAAGTTTTTTAATTGAAGAAAAAATACCTTTACTTTCATTGCTTCCTTCATTTAGCTTTATCTTTGTTTTGGAATCAATATTTAATATCCAAAATAATCCATAAAGTTCTGCAGCATCTTTATACATTTCTTTTGCTTCTTTATCCTTTCCTTCATGAAGTAGTCTATTTCCAACCTCATATAATCTCATACTTGAAGCAAGAAAATGTTTGCTCATACACCACTTTTCACTATCATTATCTTTTTTAACAATAAGAGCCAAAAGTTTTTTTCTTAATTCCCTAACAGTTTCCAATATTTTTAAAAACTTTTCATCTTGAGTTTTAACATAGCTGAAAAAACAATGCTCTTCTAAACCAACAAGATTCATTAAAGCTATACTTAGATCTTCAAGTACGGAAATATCTAAGCTGTCTTTATTTTTTATTTCTTCAATATTCTTGACGAAATTTTCAACTTTCATTTTAATTAATAGCAAGCTGGATTATTAAAGCTGCAATACCTAATAAAAGAAAAGTCAGTAAAATTCCTTGAAAAGGAATTCCCTTTCCATTTCTTTTCTCTTTAATTTTTTTACTTAATGCTGGAGAAATAAAAGTAATTACCCCCCCTAATAAAACTGAACCTATGGAATAATTAAATGCATAGGTCTTTCCATAATCTCCAATAAATGATAAGTATAATGGTCCAATTACTTTAATAATAGGTATTAAAGGGATAACAGTCAATAAAAATACACCAATAACAACAATTCCATATTGAAATGGAATATATTTCCCTTTCTTGTTCAAAACTCGTGCAAACCACATTCCCATTGACATACCAAATGCTCCTATAAATAATGCAACAACTGCTTTACTAACACCAAGCCAAACAGCTCCTGCTGCAGCTGCTCCTGCTCCAATTGTACAAAGAGGACAATGGGCACTTACAGTCTTAATTAAAAAAAGAGGAAAAATTAATAATGCAAATAAAAGTTTTTTTGTATTCATTTTATATTCTAATAAATTCTTCATAACCTCCATTATAATCTACAGCATAAATAACAAAATCCCCTTTTTTAGTTCCAGGCATTCCTGGAGAACCTTCTGGCATTCCAGATATAGCAATTCCTGCAATATCCGGTTTTTCTTTAAGTAATTTTTCAATAGCTTCTAAAGGTACATGCCCCTCAATAAAATAATCTTTGATAATTGTAGTATGACAGCTTTTTAAATTTAAAGGCACACCATATTTTTCTTTAATAGAATCACTATTTTCCTGAACAACAATATCCATATTAGGATTTCCTTTGTTTTTAAAATAATTTGCATATGTACTACAGCATCCGCAACTCTCAGATGTATAAATTGTAATATCTTCTTTAAAATTATTTACTAATGCATATTTATTTACTTTTGAATTTGATATTGCAAAAAACAAAAGCCCAGCTATTAAAATAATTCCAATAATCCAAATATATTTCTTTTTAGTCATTATTCTTTACTTTTGATTTAGTTTTATTTAATAAAAAATAAATAAAAAATTATTAGCAGCCCCCAACCATTCCGCTAGATGATGATGCTGCACTACTTACTGCATTTCCAGCAGATTGAGCTGTTCCTGTCGCTTCTCCTACTCCAACTTTAAATATAAGGAATAGAACAGCTATAAAAATAACAGCTATAACTATCCATAAGATAATTCTTCTTTCCATCTTAATTGACCCTCCTTTCATTTTCTCTGTATTATCACAACAATCCATCTCAACATCCTCCAACCATACCTGAACCTGATGATGCTTTAGATGTACTTCCCTGAACCCTCGCTGGTATTACTCCGTGCATTTCATAATTCATTTTCTCATTTTCAGTCCAACCACTCATATCAATTTCTCCATTACTTACTGCATTTCCAGTTGATTTTGACACTTTAAATACTAAGAACAGAACAGCTATAAAAAGAACAGCTATAACTATCCATAAGATAATTTTTCTTTCCATTTTAATTTGTTTTCCCTCTCTTCAGTTTGGTAATATTCTTATTTTTTCTCATTTTTGTAAAACCTCTTAAAAGAGGAAAGGTGTTAGATAAAATAAAAATTTAAATTAAGGATAATCTAACATCCCCCAACCATACCTCCGCCGCTTGTCTGGCCTTTTTCAATTCCTCTGTATTTATTGCTTGCTAAATTAATATAATTAATTTCAATTCCCTTGCTTTTTAATACAGATGCTTTTTGCTCATGGATTCCTGGGAAGAATAATACTTTCCATTTTCCAAGCTCTTCTAGGATTTCATCATCAGTATACTCATTTCCGTGGTTTTTAATAAGATACTTTGCTAGTCCTCGCATTGCATAGCTATGTGCACATCCACATGCTGCTTTGCCATTGCTGAATATTATGGAGTCTGCTCCACAACAATACTCGCAACTTATCTGGCTTGCTATGTCTATATATCTTTGCATATCATTCCCACTTAAAGATATTGAATTATCAAGATCCCCTAAAATTCCTATAGTACTTTCTGTTGCCTGAGAATTTGAAGCAGATATATCATCGTATTTTACTCTGAGCTCTTCTCCATAAATCTTAGGTGTTCCTTTTGGAATTATCTCCGATGCAGAAACAGTTCCAATCCCTGTTCCAATTGAATTTCCAGTTATGTTACTACTATAAATTCTCCCAGCTGCAAAGACAACCACAATTACTAAAAAGCCTATTATAGCTAGCTGAATATATAGTTCAGTATTGGTTTTATTACCTCCTTTCATGTTGTGTGTTTGGTTTTCGTTTTCCATAAAAATCTCTAAAAGAAACACTATATAAAGGCTTCTATGAAACTAGTTTCAAGGAAAATTGCGAGAAAATAACTTATTTCAACGCAACAACTTTATCCTAATCATCTTTTGTGTCTACACAGAAAGGTTTATAAATAATGTAGACATAAGATTATTATGGCATACACAGAAATTAGAGATATCAATGGGAAAAAATATTATTATAGAGTTATCTCTGTAAGAAACATGAGCAAAGTTTCAAAAAAAAGAATATACTTAGGTTATAATCTGTCAGATCGAGAGCTTTCAAAGAAAGAGAACAAGGCTGATAAAGAGTTATTATCTAAAAAAATAAACAAGGCTAATAAAGAAATTGAGAAAATCAAACCTAAAATAATAAATATATTGAGGAAAAATAAAGTAAAAAGAGCAGGGATTTTTGGTAGTTATTCAAGAGGAGAGCAGAAAAAGGGAAGTGACATTGATATAGTTGTAAAGATTAATGATAAAAACATGAGCTTGCTTGGTTTTATAGGATTAAGATTAGCTTTGGAAGATGTGTTAAATAAAAAAGTAGACTTAGTGGAATACTCTGAACTCAAGCCCCTTATAAAAGATAATATTTTAAAGGAGGAAGTGAAAATAATATGATAAGGGATCTAAACCTATTCATAAAAGATATCATACAGAATCTAAAGGATATAGAATCTTTTTCTAGTGGATTAGGCAAAGAAGAGTTTGCTAAAGATAAGTTAAGGCAAAATGCAATCATTAGAAGTTTAGAAGTAATTGGAGAAGCTGTCAAAAATATTCCCGATTCATTTAGAAAAAAATATCCCAACATTCCCTGGAAAAAAATTGCAGGGTTCAGAGATATTTTAAGTCATGCTTATTTTGGAGTAAGTATGGATAGAGTATGGAATGTAATAGATAAAGATTTGTCAAAACTAAAAAAAGATATGGAAAAGATAAAGGTAAATTAACTTTTCAGCATCACAATATTTGTCATGCCTCTTCGTTTTCTTTCAATAACACCATTGCCTTCTAAGCCATCTAAAATTCTTGTTATTCTTACTTTTGAAAATCCTGTTTTTTCAACAAGCTCTGACTGGAAAATGCTTCCTTCATTTTCAAGAATTAGTTTTAATATTAATTGCTCATCTTTGTCAAATTTATCTAAATCTTGTTTTTTAAATATCTTTTTAATTTCTCTTGTTTCTATAGGTTTTATCTTTCTTATTATTAATCTTTCTTCTGGCTTTGAAAAAACAAGAAACAAGCCAATTATAAGAACCAAGCCTGCAATTGATAGACTTATATAAGTCTGAATAGCAATGGTATCATACATTGTGCATGCTGATCCATGAGTGCAGGTTTGTCCAACGATATTTTTTAATCCTAAATTAAAAATAAGAGTTATAATTCCAATTATGACTGAAAGTCCAATAATTAAAAATCCTACATTCTTATTTTTCATAATATCTTACCTTTTTCAAGGTTTTTAAAATTATGGGTTAAGTTCATTTTCTTATAAATAATCTTCTCTATCCTCTAAACTTTGCACTCTGCTTTTAATTTTGCATTAATATTAATAAAAAAGCAGTGTTTTTTTCTGCTTTTAATGAATGAACAGCATTTTCTTTCATGTAAATAAACACCCCTTTTTTCATGCTTATATCTTTGCCTTGAAGATTAAAAATGCCCTTGCCTTCAAGAACATATATAATTCCTTGTTTTGTTGAGGTATGCTCTGATATCTCGGTTTTAGCAGTCATACAAAAAAGTGTGCAATTCAATTTATTATTTTTAAAAATATCTTTGCTTAAAACTCCTTCTCTAGGATATTCAATTAGTTCTTTTATATTTTTATCCATATTATTTTTATTGTTTTAAATAACAATGCCTCTGCGTGATAATATATTTAAGATGACATGAATTACAGCAAGGATTATTGTTAAAAAAGCAAAAAATCTGTGATATTTAAACACAGGTTTATGAAATCTAT
>ERZ1292629.1260-Hain-H43-01um-R1-1260-length-25394-cov-73_pt1 | contig 25394 bp, 40 predicted proteins | sample MGYA00564399_ERZ1292629 | MGnify/ENA primary metagenome ERZ1292629 (study PRJEB36523, sample SAMEA6512636) | groundwater metagenome | collected 2019-01-08 | study: AquaDiva: Metagenomics assemblies of 32 groundwater samples
GGCAGTTGACAACTTCTCGCTTGAGCGCGTGTCGCACATGTACGACGAATACCTGTATCGCGTGGGCGAGCATTTCATTGGCAAGCCGTGGCCGGGCTGGCGGCAGAACATCTTCTGGAACGCCAAGAACTATCCAAGTTCCGTCCCAGCCATTCGGCGCATCGCTGGCAGTGCTGCGCCGTCGCTTGGCTCGCTGTTGACGGCCCACGGCTCGGACAAGGACAGGGGCCACGGCTATGGAGGCTACTACGAAGCCCTTCTTGCATCGGACAGGGACAAGATGCGCGCCATGCTTGAGGTGGGCATTGGCACCATGAACCCACAAGCTCACTCCAACATGTGCTGTGCCGGCGGCCCAGGCTATAAGCCTGGAGCATCGCTCCGGGCGTGGCGTGACTGGCTGCCCAACGCAACCATCTACGGAATGGACGTGGCACCAGACACGATGTTCTCTGGTGAGGATCGGATTGAAACCATCCTCTGTGACTCCGCCAATGGCGTGGCCGTGCGCAATGCTCTGTCGGGGCGCGGTCTATCCTTTGACTTGATCGTTGACGACGGCGCGCACCAGGTAGAGCCGCAGGTGCAAACCTTTGTCAACCTTGCCCCATTCCTGAATGCGGGCGGTAGGTATGTGATCGAGGACATTGAGGATAGAAATGCCCTCGTCGCTCGACTGGCAACCGAGCTTGCCCGAATGGGTTGGTATGCCCAAGTGCTGACGCTAGAGACGAACATGGCTGTGATTGTGCGGCCCCATGGCGCGCTTCCGCAGGGGCATCCGATAGAGAAGATCGGCTTCTTCTACCAGGTCTATCGGCAGCACAAGGCTGCGGAGTTTGTGCTGGCAAACGTCCGCAAGGTGTACCCGAATGCGCCCGTGGCAATGGTGTCTGACGGCGGAGACGACTTTGCGGAGTTGGCTCAGCGCTTTGGGGCGTCCTATCGCATGGGTGAGCAGACTGGAAACGGCTTCAATGTCCGCTTCCCCACGGCGGCTCAGGCCAAAACATGGTTGCTGCGACTGGCGGATGGGCTGAAGGACATCGCCAAGCGTGGCGCTGAATGGGCCATGTTGCTGGAAGATGACGTATGGGTTAGGGGCGCAATCCTTGCGCCGCCCACGGCCTTTGGCGGAACCGAGGGGGCCGAATGGGATCATCCCCACGTTGCTGAGATAGCAACCGTGCGCGAGTACATCAAAGGGCAGCGGCTTGGCGTAGACCTGGGTAGGTATGCGGGATGTGGCGGGACGCTCTTGCAGATCGCCGCATGCGAACCCGCCATCCGGCACTTTGCGAATGGGCGGGACTTTGCCGCCATCTTCAATGGGCTGCCGCAGTTGTCATGGAGCGACATTCTACTCAGCACCGCCCTGTGCCTTGCGGCCATCCCCTATTCTGCGACTGGATGTCACGGCAATCCCGTGGCGGACATGGACAGACCGTGGGTAACGGTTCTCCACGGCTACAAGGAATACTATCAATGAGCGGGCTACTTCTGTGCCAACGGTTTTGGGTGAACGACTTTGACACGGGCGCAGTGCATCAGTCTGCAACCGCCGTCCCAGTTGACCTTATCGTAGCAGGCGGGGCCAATAAGGCTGAACAGGACGGGCACTTTCTTGCCGGGCCGCTCGATGTGTGTGACCACCGTTTGATGCAAGGTGGCGTCGCCCCCGCCCACCCACATGTCAATCTCAATGTCAGCCGCCCAACCCTCACCGTCGGTCATGTTCCAGAGTTCCCCCACGACGACCGTGCATTGAGCGCCCGTCTCTGCGAGCTTGGCGTCATAAAAGCGCAGGTTGCGAATCTCCATCATGGGATGGGAACGAAAGACAGCACCCCCTATGACGGCCTTATCCTCGACCAGTCGCACGACCTTCTTGGCCGGCGCTCCGGCAAACGCCGTGCCGCACACGGCCAGAATCAGCAGAAATCGAAGCATTGCGAACCCCTTTCGTATTGCAATTCTCCCCACGGGGGAGTATACTCCACTTCCGAGCCAACGTCAAGTTGCTAGGAGCCGCCCATGCCAGGATTCCAACTGCCCGCGACGGTAAAGCGTTATAGCCGAAGTTTCACAAACCCCTACGCCGCGTCGGGCGGGCTGCCGGCGGGCGCTCCCTCGCGGAGTCTCTCGCAGCCGGGGGGCACCGTTGTGGCCCCGCCGGTCAACGCGCCTGCGTTCAAGCCCTATCAGGGCGTGCCGGTTCCGCCGCGCGTCGCGCCACTGCCGTCCGGGCCAAAGACCTTCGACCAGGCGTTCGGCCCCAAAGCGCCCCCGCTGGTTAGCTCGACGGTGTATCGTGACACCAGCGGTGATGCGAACACGGCGCTCAGGCAGGGCCTCATCAGCGAAGTGCGCGCCAACCTCTCCCCCCAGGCGTGGGCCAACGCCGGCCGCCCCGCGAGCGAGTGGAAGGCCGAAAGCGCGCGCACGATTGGCGAGCTTGACCAGTGGAAGCAGGGCAAGCTGGCGCAGATCGAGGCCGCGTTCAACAACGGGCAGATGAACGCCGCCGAGTATCGCGTGGCCATCGAGCGCGTGGGCAGGGACTATGACGCGCAGAAGGCTCAGGCGCTTGTGGCGGCCCGCACGGGCAGGGCGAACGAGGGGCGTGTTGCCGCCACGGCCACGGCGGGCGCGCTCAGCGGCCTCCTCAGCCAGGTGCCCGAACTGCGCTTCGGCGGGATCGCCAACCCCGACCCGGACATGCCCTACTCAGGCGCGTATCGCCCGCGCGGGCCGGCCATGCCCGCCATGACGCCGGGCGGAACCGGCGAATGGCAGAATGAGGGTGCGCCCATAACCCGTGGCGACCAGTTGGCCGGCATGTTGCGAAAGGCAGGCTATCCCAACTGGGATGCGGTGCCCAAAACCGTGCGGGACGATCTGTACATCCGCTACCCCTGGCTCCGCGACCGCATGGCAAGCGGCGCCATCTCCGCCGCAACGGCATAACTAACACGAGGAGCCTCCCATGACCCTCTCTCCCCTGACAGACGACGAAATCCAGCGCGCCATGCTGCTCCGCCGTGGCCAGGCGCCGCTCACGCCCACCGGCCTTGCCGTGGCCGACGACGACGAATGGGACGACGACACCCACGCCTTCTTCGGCACGCAGCGGGGCGCCCCCGGCTCCCCCGGCGAAACGGGGCAGGCGGGGCCTGGGGATATTCTTCCTATAGCGCCATCGCCACGGGTGCCAGTTGCTACACCGGCGGTGCAGGCTCCGCTGGCCGCGATGCCCCCGCCTGTTGACGAGACGGGCGCTACCGGCAGGCTTGGGCCTGTGGGCACTGAGATTCCAACCGAGAAGTACCAGCAGGCAGAGGCGGACATGCTTCGCCTCAAGGACAGGCCGGCGGGCAACTACGGGCCGGGCGGGATGGGCGCCTACGTGCCGGTGATGCCCGCGATTCCGGGCACGCCGGGCAGCGAGGGGCTTGACGTGATTGCACCGATGCAAGTCAATGCGCCCGCCGCGTCAAAGACGGTTGCGCCCACCGCCGCTCCCGCTGCCACGCCTGCGGCTCAAGATAGCATTGGCAAGCCGGCGCTCGACGCCCTCGACGTAGCACAAACTCAGGAATACACGGCGCGTCGGCAAACGTGGCTGGACAAGTATGCTTCGTCCAGCAAGACATTCAAGCCACAGGTGAGTCGCGCTGCGCGAAACGACTTGGCCATGTTGAAGGCAGGTCATCTGGCAAAGAAAGCGGAATACGTCAAGAGCTTCGTTCCGCAGGACCGGCTCAACCAAGCTGCTGCCGATAAGATCGTCAAGCAAGACGAGGACTTCAAGTCGTTTAGCGAGGGCGTGGGCACTATATCTGGTGCCAAGACCAGAGACGAGTTCACCGCCGCACTTATTGCCCACCCCGCAGCCGCCATGTCCAAGCAGATGGGGCCGATTCTGGCCATGCAGCGGCAACGCTTCGGTATCGAGGAGCGCGGCACAATCACCAAAGATGTGGCCGGCATGAACATCCAGTCCCGCGAGAAGATTGCCAGTAACCGCGTCAAGGCACAAAAGGACATGCAGGACCGGGACATCGAGGCCGCTATCAATCTGACAAGTCACAAGGAAGGCGTGAAGTCGTTTGAGGATGCGATTGGCCGTGTCTACAGGTACTCGGAAGCTCGCCTGACCAACAGCGCCCAGAACCTTGAGGCGTGGCGTAGGGGGCGAAGCGAACTCATACGGTCCAACACGGCGCTGGTGAAGAACGGTGATCTCAAGAAAGAGGAAGCCGACGCGCGTGTTGCCGAGTACGACGCTACGGAACCTGCTCAACTTGACCCCAGGGAGGCCATTGCCGACGGCATGGCGAAGTGGGGCGCGATGCCCCAGAGCATGTTTGGGAATGCGCTGGGCAATGTGGCAGAGGCCGTGGGCGGGTATTTCAAGCAGTTGGTGGGCGGCGTGGCCACGGAGCCAACCGCAGTGCAGCCGACGCCGGCGATGCCCGCGCCAGTAACACGCGACTGGCGGTACGGCCCGTCTGGCGGGTATGGTGCGCCGTTTGCGGACACCGGTGCTGAGCCTGCCGAAGAAGTATTCCCAGCGCCGGTTATCCCACCGCCGAGAACTACGGCAGCGGCTCCCGCAACGTCTGCTGCTGCGCCAGCTACTCCGACCGCATCTGGCACCGTAATGCTCAAGGGCGGCAGCACCATGTCTGCGGCAAGGTTCGGGCGCATAAAGGCCGCCGCTGCGGCTAACCCGCCCGATCCGAAGGCGGTTGCCTGGTTGCAGAAGTGGGCACAATAGAGGAGTCGGGCATGCCCATAGGCGACCCGCTGCGAGAGGCGGAAGATATTCTGGGGCCAGAGGGCGATCCGCTTGCCGAGGCGGACGCCATTCTCGGCGCAGAGCCGGCCGCTTCCGCAGCCACGGCCTTGCCCTCTATCACGCCCAAAGCCGCCTATGACAAGGCAATGAAGTACCCGCGCCTTGCTGCTGGCGGTGAGACAGCGCTTGTGGACGCGGACACGGGGGCAGTCAAAAGCCCATCCCGCCGTATTGTTGGCACCCCCGAACCCCTGCCCGGCGTTGGCTACGTGGCGAAGGAAGCCCTGAGTGTGCTTGGCGAGAGCGTGGTGGGCACCGTCAACCGCATGGGGCAGACAGTCCAGAATCTCGCAGGTTCGTTGATTTCTGCCCCGGCAGAGATCAAAGAGCGCGGTATCGCTGCGGTAGAGGGACGGGCACCGCGCTTGGGTGTTCCGCCCATCAGCCGCAAAATCATCGAGAGCAAGGACGCTCTCGCGGAAGTGGCCGACATGGCCAAGCGGTGGCATACCAGCGGGAGCGCGGAACGCTCCGCTATCACAGAGAAGGCTCGCTCTATCAACCTCCCCGCATTTGAGCAAGCGCTTCAAGTCGAGGGCAGCAAGCATCCGCCCACGGGCAAGGCCAGGACACTGCTTGAGGGCGTGGGCAGGGGCATAGAGGGCACGGCGCGTGGCGTTGCCGATCTGCTGATACACATGCTCGGGCCGTCGCAAGAGCGGTCGGCGCGGGCGGCTGAGGCCCTTGCCATTCGGGCGGCCCAGGAGGGCGACCCGCAAAAGAGCGACAGCATCCTCGTCAACTCGATTGCCAATGCCTTTGAGGTTGCCGTGCCAATGCTTGTGGGCGGCGCGATGGGCGCCCGGCAAGGGCCTCTTGCTGTAGACGCCCTGTGGACTGCCATCGGGTATGGAGACAGCTATGCCGAGGCCCGCAAGGCCGGCCTGCCGGATGACAAGGCCAAGATGTTCGCCCTCACGACGGGCATTGGCAACGCGGCAACCGAACATATCGGCGGCGCTGGCGTGGGCCAATTCTGGAAGCGCATTGATAAGGGCAAAGACTGGGCGAGCAAGATGACGCGGTTTTTCAGGGAAGTCTTTGCCGAATCTCTTGTGGAGGAAGGCGCGAGCGGCGCAGTTAGCGAAGTGCTGAAAGACAGGTTCGGCCTGACACCCAAGGCCACTGCGGGCGAGTTGGCAGAACGGATCATTGAGGCGGCGGCTCGGCAGGGCAGCGATGCTATCGCTCCAATGCTTCTCACGCTCGGTGCTGGCGGAAGCGCCCACATGCTGGCCAACTTCTACAGCAAGGGCAATGAACGGAGCAACGCCCGTAAGGCCGTAGAGGCTCGCGGCCTGCGTGCTCCCGTTCCCGTTGAACTCACTGCGGCGGAGCGCTATGCCGCGCAGTTCGCGCCGAAAGCTCCCGTGCAGGAGCCGGCGGTAGAGGAACCCGCGCCCGCAGTAGTCGAACCCACGCCAGTCGAGCGCGTTGCTTCACCGCTGCTCACTGACATGGAGTCGCGTGCTGGCGAGGTTCGGACCGAGGACGCGCAGGCGGCGATGCGCGCGGGCGTTGAACCCGAATCCCGACAGAATGTCGCGCAAGAGGATGTTCCACGTGAAACGGCCCCCTCGCAGGCGAAAGAGCCGTGGGAGATGAGCGCCGCTGAGACGGCCAAGCGATTCGGCTTCACACGCATGGAGCGCGGGGAGTGGGGCGAGTATCACGGCGACACCGTGTACACCGTTGACGACAACACACCAGTTCCCGTGTTTGCTGCCGACCCGCTTGGCGGGCGCGACATTCAGACCACAAAGCAAGTTCCGCTTGAAGTCAGCACGACGGCCCATGAAGGCTTCCACCGGTTGTTTTCTCGGAATGCAGAAGCGGGCCATGCGGCGATAAGGGATGCACAGGCCGTAGCCCCTAGCGTCACCTTTGAGGACATCATGAACCTAGCCACAGTCGAGTACTTTGAGCCGGGAACGCTTGCCAAGACAAACGCCGCTCTGGCGAAAGCCCTACAGCCGTTCGTTGACATCGCCCGCTCACAGACGCCACAAGGCACAGTCCCTACAGGGTACGCATCGCCCCCCGATCTCGCGGCGAAATACGGCAAGGCCCCCGCAGCCCCCTCCGCGACGCGCGCCACGCCGCAGGCAGCGGAAGCCCAACCGAGCGGCGAAAGCCCCGCTGAGAGCGTCCTAGAGCGTCCTACGCCCCCTGTAGAGCCTGCGGGCGAGACCTCCGTGCCGTTGGGCGTCAATCGTGGCCGCGTAGAGGGCTATCTGCGCTCGCAAGCCGACGCGCAGAAGGTTGATCCTGCCCATGTGGACGCCGCGCTCAGTATCCTTGAGGCGAACGCGGAGTCCTACGCCGCCGTTACGGGTAAGCAGGCCGATGACTACTACGCCCTCTTTGCCACGGAAGAAGGGGGCGCGGCAGAGGCGGAACTTGGGGCGGACAAGCTGCGGTTCAAGAAGGGAGTGGTGCGCTTCCTGAAAAACGGCAAGGCGCTGGTGAGGTTCTTGGAAGGGGCGGATGCTTCCGTGTTGCCCCACGAATTGGCCCATATTGCCCGCCGAGCGCTGCTTCCCCACATGCCCGAAGATATGCGCGCCGCTGCGGATACGTTTGTGGGTGCCAAGAGGCGAACCAATTGGAATCGCGCCCAGGAGGAGAAGTTCGCCAACGGCTACCTGCGCTGGCTCCGCGATGGGGTAGCGCCGACGAAAAAGCTCGCCCAAGTCTTTGAGCAGTTCAAGGCGTGGCTGACGGCGCTCTATGCGAAGCTCACGGGCGGCAAGCTGGACATCGCGCTGACAGCAGACATTCGCCGCGTGTTCGCGGAAATGACGGGCGGCGCGGTAGAGCAGGCGGACGCGCTCGGTGCAGAGACCGCCGGTGCCAGCGACGCGGAGCTAGAGGACGCCAAACGCGAGTGGCTTGAAAAGGGCACGGAGAGCAAGTACTTCAAGCGATGGTTTGGTGACAGCAAGGCGCGTCGTCAACGCCAATTGTCACGCTTCGATGAGTCTGCCGGCAAGGTAGTGAACGAATTGGGCGACTACTACCCAATGAAACTGTACCACGGGACATCAAAAGACTTCTCCGTATTCCGCCCAGGAAAGGGCGGCGCTGCGGGGCCTGGCATCTACTTGGCAGAGAGTCCCCAAAAGGCATCCGCGTTCGGTGATAGGGATGCTGGCAGGGTGTTGCGCGTTTACGCCAAGATTGAAAACCCAATGGTTGTTGACATCTTTGGTGATCTGAAAGGCGGCAGGCTCGATGAGGCCGTTGCAAAGGCAAAGGCGGCGGGCCATGATGGCCTTGTAATCCCGTATGTTGGAGAGTGGGTAGCGTTTTCCCCAGAGCAGATCAAGTCCGCGACTGGCAATCGCGGGACGTTCTCGCCGGACGAGCCGAGCATTCTGGGGGCAGAGGAGCAGGACGCCACTTCTATCGCCAACGCTTATGTCAACCAGGAGCGCGTCGAGCGCGGCCTAGAGCCGTTTGGCCCCGTGGAAACGCGCGGCATTGAACGCATGCTGGCCGAAGCGCAAGCATATCTGGAAGAAAACAAAGAGGCCGACGAGCGCCTCGTGAAATACCTGGTCGAAAACCCAGAGCCGCTTGCCGGCATTCGGCTTGGCCTTGTGTTGCACAGGAAGCTGCAAGTCCGTGCCAATTGGGAGAGCGCCCGCAGGCGGCTTGAAATAGCAGAACGAGAGGGCGACGACGACGCTATGGCGGATGCGTACAAGGACGCCACGGCTGCCCTCGTTGAACTGGACACGATTGACTACATCGGCAAGCAGGCGGGCACGCTTCAGGGCCGCGACTTCAACGCCCGCAAGATGCTTCAGGCCGACGACTTCAGCTTTGCTGGCATGGTGCAGCAAGCAACGGTGCAGGCGGGCGGGCGCGAGTTGACAGAGGACGAGATTCGTGAAGTCGAGGCGCTGCGAAAGACGATCATTGACTTGCAGGCGAAGATCGATGCTGCCGAGAAGGCGAACGACGCCCTACAGACAGAACTCGCGCTGGCCGAGCAGCAGAAGGAACTCGCCAAGCCAAAGGAACCCATTGCGCCCAGGCCGCGCCCAGTGTCGCCCAAGAGTCCTGACTATGGCAAGCGAAACAGAATCGTCACCAACACGATGATCGCCGGCGAGCGAAGCAAGGCTCTGGCATTCCTTGCCAAGCTGAAGCAAAAGCCCGCCGCAAGCCCCGCCGCTCTCGGTGCAGAAGAAGCCGTGCCGTCACCGCAAGAACAAGAGGCCATAGACGCTCTCTCTGGCACTGGCCTCTATCACTATGAAGCAGGGCAGCGAGAAAAGGCGGCGTGGAAGAACGCGCTGACCGCTGACCTTGGCCCAGACGTTGCCCCATTCCTTGACATGCTGTGGGCGCACGTCGAGAAGCGTGTCGGGGATAACCAGCTACAGGCTATTGTGCAAAGCCTAAAGCAGCGGAAGCCCGTGGGGGCCGCACTCGCCCGCAAGGCGACACAGATCGCCAAACTGCTTCCGCTTGACGTTATTCAGGACCGCGAGGCCCTAGTGGATGCTGTCCACAAGACGCTCCAAGAGGCGTATCCCGAAATGACGCGAGAGGAGGCTGCCCGCGCCATAGCTGGCTACGGCGTTAGCCCAGACCTCAGCCAAGAAGAAGTAGACATCGAACTGGCCGCCCGCAAGCATGAGTTGCGCGAACTGGCCAAGCTGGAGGACATGGCCAACAAACTGGCTCCGCTCGGTTCCGGCCCGCAGCGCTACCCCGCTGGCCCAGAAGGCAGACGACTGGCCAAGCTCGTCTACGAGGAGAAGAAGAAGGGCGGCTACCTCGACAACGACCAGGGCAAGCGGCTGCAATCTATCCTTGATACCCTACTGGCGCGCTACCAGCATGATATCGAGGCTTTAGAGAATGCCATCGAGTCGGGCGTGCCGATCCTGGATAAGAAGAATCGCACCGTCTTTGACGAGGCGGAGCAAGCGAAGATTGACGCCCTAAAGGCGCGCAGGGACAAGCTTAAGGCTGACTACGAGGCCATCTTTGGCAAGCCACAACTCTCGATAGAGGATCAACTGGCAAAGGCCATCGAGATTGAGGACGCGCGAACTACCGAGCTTGACCGGATGATCCGAGAGAACGACTTGTGGCCCACGCGGGATCGTGCGGCGAAGCCGGCAAAGCCCACGTCTACGGAACTCGTGGCGGCGCAGGAGAGGCACAAGGCGTCCAAAGCCCAGTTGGAGTTGCTGCGCGCGCTTGAGTCTGAAATCGAGCCGAAGGAAAGCAAGGACTTGGCGGCGGCGATCAAGGCCAAAGAAAAGGCCATCGCTGAGGTGAAGGCAAAGGTGGCTGCGGGTGACATCACTGCCCGCAAGCAACCCAGCGCTGTGATCCAGACGCCCGAACTGGTGAAGCTACAGGGCGAATTGGATACGCTCAACAAGAAGCTTGCCGACATGCGCAAGGCGGCCAAGCCGCGCAAGTCTGAGGCGGCGATTGCTCTGCAAGCCTACAAGACCAGGGCGCGGAACGAAATCGCCCGCCTGTCCGATAAGCTGGCCCGCGGCGACTTCTCTACTGCACGGCCAAAGCGCGAGATAGCAATGGACCCAGAGGCTATTGCTCTCCGCTTCCAACTCATAGAAGCCAAAGATCGCTGGCAAGAACGCCTTCTCAAATACATGCTCGAAAACCAGACGCCCGGACAGAAGATGTGGCGCTGGTTCATGACTGGTCTGGGCATCCCAATGGAATTGAAGGCGAGTCTTGACCTGTCCAGCACGTACAGGCAGGCCCTATTCCTGACGCTGGGCGATCCCGTGCTGGCCATGAAGATGATTGCCGTGCAGATTCAGGCGTGGAAGTCGCCAGAAGCTCAGTTTGCTATCGAGGAATGGATCAAGGCCATGCCCGAATACTCAATCTTCGTGCGCTCCAAGCTGGACTTCACGGAGCAAGGCGGTAAGATGACGCGCAGGGAAGAACTCATCAAGTCCAATGTCGGGAAGCACATCTACGGCATCGGAGCGTCCGAGCGGGCGTTTGTGACGGGACTCAACTTCATCCGCGCGGCATCAATGAAGAAGTTTCTCGATGCTCACACTGCCGCGTATGGCCGCCCCGCTACGCTTGCCGAGGAGAAGGTCTACGCCAATGCCATCAACACATTCACTGGGCGCTACCCGCTTGGCAAGCATGCGGGATGGGTGCAGGGGTGGAGCGGGACGGTGTTCTGGGCGCTGCGGCTGCAACTGAGCCGCCTGCAAACACTGGCTCTCCAACCTATCTGGGGCGGCGAAGGCTCGCTCAAGGATACCTGGCGCGCCCGATACCGCGTGGCGGGAAAGTATGCCCGCTTTCTCGCCGCCAGCGGTTCCGTCTTTGCTCTGGCCGGCATCTACAATCTGTTTGCGGACGACGACGAGAAAATCACCATCGAGGTTGACCCGCGCTCAAGCGAGTTCCTGAAACTGAAGTTCGGCAAGAAGACACTGATTGATCCCGTGGGTGGGCTTCAGCAGTTTGTTGTGTTGAGTTCGAGGTTGATTTCTGGCGAGATGAAGAATCAGCGCGGCAAGATCGTATCAATTCGCGGCGACCGTAAGGCTTTCGCCCAAGACACATATCAGGAAGCGGCGCGCTTCGTGCGAAAGAAGTTTGCTCCCGTGCATGGAGTCTTCTGGAACATTGCTACTGGCGAGAAGGTGATTGGGCAGAAAACTACCCCGCTGTCAGTGGCCGCCGACTTGACCATGCCTCTCGTCCTCAACGACATCTGGGACGCGGCCCAAGAGCATGGCGTTGCGGGCACGTCGTTCCTTGGGTTGCTGAGCGCTCTGGGCTTTGGCGTGCTGGTGAAGCAACAGAAGAAGGGGTCTGGATATGTTCCCCCCGTAAGCGGCGGAGTTGGGCTGCAAAGGCCGCAGGGTGGTACTGGGCAGAAGGGAATGCCGCAGCGAACGGCCCCCTTGCCGCGCCCCGCTGGCAAGCAGGCCACTGCGAAGTCAAAGACGAAGTTTGACATGGAGTTGGAAGCACTTGGTATCGAATAGCGTCCCCGCCACGCCCGCATACCTGCCCAGGCAGTGACATGGCGCTCACCCCGCAACCGAGCAAGACCAAGCCCCACCTTGCGAAGATGCGCGACCGGGCGCGTTACGGGCGCATCGTCCGCCGTGCGCGCAAGGCGCGGCGCGGCATCAACCCGCTCGGCGTGGGGCTGCCGGAGCAGCGCCGCGTGTATCGCAGGTTCATTCGGGCGTTGGCGCAGAGCACGGTGCCACAGGCGATTGCGTTTGTCGGCTTGGGGGATGGTTTTGAGGTTGGGGAATTGGCGACATGCTTCGCGCGGCAGAGCAGGCTTGTGGTGTTCCTGCCCGCGTTGACTGAGGAGCAGGAGGCTATCGAGCGCCCGGTGTGGGACTACATCAAGGCGGGCGAATGCCGGGCGAAGATTTCGCGGGTCCGGCCCCCGTGGGATCGGTGGATTCGGGCGGCAAGCGGACATCTTCTGCTTGGGCGAGTTTGCGGCGTGCCGGGCGTGACGATGCAACTTTGGAACTACGCTCACGGCCTGCTGACGCCGCTACTCACGCCCGCCACAAGGTTTACGCTCTTTCGGCCCGCCGTGGAAGCGCCAGACGGCCTCTATCAAGCGTTGCTTGCCGCCGGCTGGCGCTCGGCGCTTGAATGCCACGTGGGGATGATGACGCCGCCGGGCCGCTAGGTTGCCCGCTTGCCCAGGAATGCCCCTGGCAGCCCCGTGGCTGCGTTTCGGGCCGCATGTGGACGCTTGATACCTTTGGCGACCGCGCGTGCCTCTGGCGACGCCTCCTGTGCGTTTTTCGCCAGTTCGCGGCTCGCGGAACCCTTGGCCCTGTGCGCGGCTGTCATTCGCGTGTGTAGCAGACTCCTTTACGGCTGTTCCTGCTTGAACACGATAGGGTCCATCTTCACCCGCTGGAAGTCGAGGCGCGCAAGAGCGTCCAGGCAGGCGTGCCGTGCGGCAGCCGCGTCGGCGGCGAAGTCCGTGAAGTGCATCTCTGGCTTGCCGCACGATTGCTCAACGCCCACATCCCAATCCCACCCTGCTGCGCGCTGTTGCCAGCGCCCCCAGCACTCGCCCAGCGTCGCCGTGCAGAACTCTTCCTTGACCTCGATGCTGCGCGCGGGAATGCCCGCCGTCGCCGCAGCGATGTCCTCGTTCGCGGTCTTCATTGCTTGATCTCCTGTGTTGCAAAGTCCTTCACCTTGAGCTTCCACATCAGCCGCTCGCCCTTGCGCGTCAGCAGCAGCGGCACGGTGCGCGCCACGACGCCCTCGGCGGGGCCACCCCCACCGCCCTCGGCAATTGTCGTCGCGCCGCCGTGTAGCAGCGCCAGCAGATCGGCCTTGCTTGCCGGTAGTGTGTCTATGACGCCAAGTTGGGGCACGATGGGAATGCCCAGCTTCGCGGCCACGTCCGCCACGTTGCACGGCTCTAGCCACCACGGCCCCACCAGCACATCGAAGATGCGCAGGGCCATGTTCGGGCGGTAGATGCCGCCCTTCTGAATGCCCGCCCCGTAGCCCTCGCTGTAGATGGTGACTGGCTCACCCTCTCTGTCAGGGAATGCAGCCTGCACTTTTGCGGTGGGCAGGACTTCAAGCAGATAGGCCACGAGCTTGCTTGGAAGCTGGGCGTTGTCCGTCTTGCCGCGATAGAACACGGTGCCGTCAGCTTCGAGGCACACGCGGATGTTCATGCCGTCGATCTTCTCTGTGACTGCCCAGCGCTTGGGCAGCGCGAACTCAGGCAGGCGCAAGGTCGAGTTGACAACCTTGAACCCCTCGCCGCGATCGTACAGCGTCTCGATCTTCGGGTACTCGGTGCCCATCACTCGCCCCCTTTCGTAGACGTGGCCCCTGGGATTGTCGCGTTGATGCACACCTTGCCCTTGCCGCCGACGGCCCCGATCAGCGTGTCCATGACCTCCTTGCCGTGTTCCCGCACTTCCTTGCGCGTCGGCTTGCGCTTGCCCAGGTGCTTCGCGGCGTAGCGGGCATAGCACTCGACGCACCACATGCCGTACTCAGGCTCGGCGTTCTCGATGGTCACCTTCTTGCCGCAGTTGACGCAGGTGGTTCTCATGTGTAGCGCTCCTCTGGGGGATGGTGACATTCCAGTTCATTCACGCGCTCGGCAAGTTCAAGCACCGCCGCAGTGACAAGCGCCAGCTTGCCCTCGATGCCAAGCGGCGGGTTGTGATTGTGGGCGTTGTTGTCTCCCACGCGCAGTCGCTCTACGGCAGTGGGCGTGTTCACGGTTCTCTCCTCTGGATCATCAACCTCAACGTAGTGGTCAGGATGTGGCCCAAGTCGCACGATGCGCTTCACGGCTTTCCCCCTTGATACTGGCTCACGGCGTCCGCGATGCGCCGAAGTTCGTCTCGGCACTCCGCGATGTTTCCGTTGCCCCACATGAGGGCGAGAAGAATGAGTATCAGAAGGCACTCAATCATGGCCCAACTCCAAAGATTGCCACGGCGGCGAGCGCCGCCAGGGTCAGCCAGAAGAACCACGCGTACTGCCGGTGCGTGATCACGGCTTGCCCTCCACGCTCGGTTCCATCATCTCGACGGCGGCGGCGAGAATGCCCATCTGGTCCCCTCCGCTATCGAGGAAGCGCACTTGAAGTTCCTCCACGATGCGTTTCGCGGCGTCGAGTTCGTCGCAGGCAAACTTCTGCATTCCGCTCCTCACGTAGCCGCTGAACTCGGCGAAGTCAGCGGGCCACTTGTCGCCCATGAGCTTCTTGCGGATGTCCCGAATCTCGTAGAGCTTGGCCGCGATTCGCACGGCGGTTTCGGTGCTCATGGCTTTCCCTCCCCGCTCGCGGCGAGGGCACGGAGAGCGGCGCAAATGGGACACTCAGGCTCATCCTGGTCGCCGCCATGTTCGTGCAGCGCCGCCCTCACCACGTCCAGCAGGGCCGGCAGCGCGTTCGCGGAGAGGCACAGGGCGTCACGCTGCTTGGGCGTGATTTCTGCCCCGCTCTCTCCGCGAATGTAGGGCAGCGCGCCTTTCAGCGTCTCCGCCGCCTTCTGTAGAGCGTCGAGGGTCATTGTGTGGCTCCTATCGAATGGCGTACACGGTGATGGGGAAAGCGGAGTCCTTCTCTGCCTGCATGAAGTGCAGGCCAGCGGTGCAGACGCGCCCCTTCGCGTCCAGTGTGATCCGTTGCCAGTCTGGAACGCCAGCCAGCGTGTAGCGGCTCTTGGCGTGGTTCTGCCAGTCCACCAAAGACTCGAAGTGGAACAGTTCGTCACCGACAGACAGAACGATGGTGGTCATGGCGTCTCTCCTAGAGCGGAGGCAAGGGCTTCGACGAACAGGAACAGCGGCGGGCGCTTCTCCCAGTCGCGCACGTTATGCACCGCCGAGATCAGCAGAATGCGCCCCACGGACACATCGGCATCCTTCGGCCAGCACTTCCTCACCAGCTTCGCCACGTCGGGGCGCTTCTCGGCGGCGCGCAGGGCGGCGATGAGGGCGTTCACAAAGGCGATTAGGCTCTCTTGGAGTTCCTCCTCATCCTCAAGGGCGGGCAGCATGAGGTAGTACGGGCTTTTCTCCCACGCCTCGACTCGCTTCGCCAGGTCAGGCTCCATGCTCGGCCCCTTCCATGTGGCGCACGATGGCTTTCGCAAGGCGGAGGAGCCGCGGGCCGCCAAGCGTGCCCTGGCATGCTCCGTTGACGCCGAACCACAGGTAGGTGTGCTTGCCTTTCAGCCAGCCCCCAATCTCGCCGCGGTCCCCGGCGATCTTATGAAGCGTGGTCCTGATCTTTGTCTCTCGCAGTCGCATGCTCATTCTCCCTTCAAGGCGCGGTAGGCGGCGAATGCTGGCCCGCGCTTACAAGCCTTTGTGTGACCGCCCGCCCTGTTTGCTCCGCAATCAGGACAGACGCATTGATCGTAGCGGGGGCTGTACTCGTACTCGCAATCGTCAGATTCGTGTGTCACGACGTTCGCCAGCGCCTCGGCGGCTTCGAGGCGCAAGATGAGGCGCTTCTGCCCGGCGTCCAGATCGCCGCGCCCGCAGTTGCACAACACGCGATCCACAAGCCTTGCCGTGTCACTCATTGGGCGCTCCTTCCGCAGCGAGGGCGGCCTTGCACTTCGCCACGGCCTCAAGGAACGTCGGGGCGGTGGCGCGAACGTCTGCCCCAGCCTCGTCTAGCGCGATCACGACGACCTCTGGCGGCTCGTTGGGCCAGTAGTTGAACTCCACGTCGGCACCCTCATCCCTGCACCACGCGAGCGCGCCGACCTCGGCCTCGGCCGTCTCGGCGCGCGTCCGCCATCTCGCGTAGATCGCGGGCCACGTGAGCGGGCTGTAGTCGAAGTCGCCCTTGAGCGCGGCCACGGCGGCGCACAGTTCGCGGTAGACCGATCCCCGGACCTCGCCATCGGCGCCCACGTAGGCTTTCGCCATGTCCACGACGCTGCCGAGCGCGCCGACCTCGGCTTCAAGCTCGGCGCAGCGGGGGCAGTCGGGGAGTGGGTATCTCTCGCCGCAGTGTCCGCAGATGAGGGTGTCAAGGTCGCCGCGTTCAGGGCAGGCGGGGCACAGCATTGGCCTTCTCCTTGATTTCGCGGACGCGGGCGAGGGCGGCGTCGTACTCAGAGCCGGCATCAATGCTCTTGTCGTCGGCCTCCTCCCATGCAAAGCATGCCTTACCGAGCCAGAGAAGCGCGGCGGGCAGGGGCGAGGAGCCGGAGAGGATGCGCCGAATGCTTGCGCAGGTGCCGCATTCGCATGACCGGCCGGGCACTTCGTGGAACCTCAGTACGCCGCGCAGCGTCCCCTCAAGCTCGACCACGCGCTCTAGCAGGACCGGCACCCGCGCGGCCTGGGAAACAAGCTCGGCCACTTCCTTCGGTCGCGCCCACGACTGATTCACTGCGGGCGACACCGAAAGGGAGTTCATGGCCGCCTCAATGCGATGGTTCCACGTCGCCAGTTCCTCGACCGTCAGCAGCTTCTCAGGCTGTGCCATCTTGCTTCTCCTCATTTCCACGGGAACACTGCACCACAATCGCATTCCCAACTGCTGCGGATGCCAGCGAGGGCGCGCGCGAAGCGACGCTCCATGAGCCAGATCGTTCTCCTGCACGCGACGAGCCGGTGCCACACGGCAGATAGCGGCGCGGTGAAGATAAAGCGAAGCCAGTTCCCCATCATCAGCGTTTCTCCTCTGCGGGGCGCTCCCGCACTTGCAGGTCGGCGGGGAAGTTCATGTGTGTGACACTCTCCTGTGCCGTTCCATGTCGAGCGCTCGGTAGCCGGCCTCACTCACATTACCCCCAAGCGTCATCCAATGACGAATCTTGAGCGCTCGCAAGGTGCTCTTGGCAGCCAGCACCAACACCCCCATCTTGAAGCCCTCGGCAATCAGGCTGAGTGCGTAGAACTGGCAGTCTGTCATGACGGGTTTGTCCTTTTCCACCTCTTGACTCCTCAAAAGGGTTTCTCTCTCACTTGGAGGTCGGCGGGGAAGTCCGCCAGTTCACCCGACACGCGCCACTTGCCGTCGCGATAGTGCGGAAGCTGCTTCACCCACACTGCCACGCCCGCGGCCCGGCACTGCGCTACGAGCGAGCGAGTCCAAGCGATCACCGCATGCCGCACGGTAGTGCGTGGCTCACCGGCTCCGGGCGTCTCATAGCCCCCCCAGTCCGCGCCCCGCCCGCTCTCGGAGCCGATCACTGCCCAATCAAACAACGGCCACGCCGCCCCTGTGCCGCCGCAGTCGGGGCAGGTCGCTTGGCCCGAATAGCACGAGTCCTCGACCTGCCGGTCCTTCCTGCCATGACAGTGGGGGCATTTGGGCCGAACGATCGGCCCCAGCAGCGGCTCGATGCTCAGCCAGTAGCGCGCGGCGGGGATGCGGAGCAGGGCGGGGATCAGCGCGTCCGCGTCCTCCTGCGTCCGCACCGTCGCGCCCAGGATGACGTTCGGCGGCATACGCGGATACGCCAACAGGTTCTTCCGCAGGCGCTCAGGGTCTTTGGTCAACAGCAGGTACGTGTGCTGGCGAGCTGTCTGTATCGTGGCCATTACGGATGCAAGCTGCACTGGCGGCAGGCAGGCGATGTCGCCCATGAAGCCCGTCGCCACGACCTGCGGCTTGCGCCACGACAGCGGCTTGCGAAGCCATTTTTCCACGAGACGCGGAGCGAAGCTGTTTCCGATGCCCCACTGATCGCCCCACCTGCGAACCATCGCGGCGGCCCAGCACTTCGGCAGGCAGCCCTTCGCCGCCCCGTGGTCGGAGCCCACGAACGGATTCCACACGCGTGTCTGGTAGCCGGGGTAGTAGAGCTTGCTCATTTCGCCTTCCTTGCACTGACCGCGCGCCGTCGCTTCCGCAGCAGCGCCCGCGTGGAAACGCCTTGCCATTCCGTTTTGACCACCACGCCCGGTTCAACGATGTCGAGTAGCCGCCGCACGCGGGCAAACTCCTGCGGCGACATGTCCTGGGGCAGCAGGAAGCCCCCGATGCGGCGGCCGCTCAGGGGGAACGTCCACAGGCGCGGGACGTGGATGCTCATTTCGCCTCCTTCGCTTTCAGCGCTGCCTGCCTGCGCGCCTCGGCCTCAGGCTCCTTTTTCCATTCTCGCGCGGCGTCCATGATGGCCTTGCCCATGCTTCGGGGCAGCCCATTCGCTGTTGCCATGAGTTCCGCAACGCGCAGCAGCGCAGCCTCGTACAGTTCATCGGGCGTGGTTCCCACGATGGCGAAACGGGTGTTCTTGTAGATCAGTTGTACTTGCTCTCGGCCAGAGGGCAGGTGCTTGCTTCCGTGGTGCTCGCAGCCGAGTCGTTTGATGGCATCAAGCGCCGTTGGCATTCTCAGGCTCCTTGAGCTTCCCCGCAGCGACGAGGCCCTTGATGCACGCGATGGGCACCGCCGGGGCGTCCGCGTCCAGCAGCATGACGCCGAGGATTGAAAACGCCGCGCCCATAGCCTGGGACTCGGTCATTGCCGCATGTGGCGTGGCGGCCAATGCCTCAATCATCTCTCCTCTCCATCGCCAGCGGTCGGGCGCGTCGGGCGCGCACGAGGCGTAGGGGGGAGGCGTGGCCCGCGGCTCCCATCGCCTGTGATACCACTGGCGCAATCTGCCTGGGCCGTCCCATCCCATCGCCACGGCCACGGCGGCGTCGAGGACGCGCTTGCCCTCAGCCGTGGCGAAAAGCGCGTCGCAGCGCGCGGGAGTCAAGAGCTTACACATTGGCGAAACTCCTCAGTGGCTTCCGCAGCGGTCCGCGCTTCCTCGAAGCTGGAGAAGCGGCAATGGCGAAAGAACGCACGGTCGCGGGAACTTGGCTGCGGCTCAAACTCCCACCCGCCCTTGCGGGACAGGCAGTAGTTGCCTTGCCGCACGGCGTACAGGTCGGGTCCGCTCATCTGGCCCAGCCTGTGAATCGTCACGTCGGGCCGTGGCCTCAGATGAAGCGGAGCAATCGCCCATTCCGTGGGTATCCACTCGCAGCGCGCGGGCGTCAGCAGCTTGTCAGGCTTGCTCATGCTCTTGGAATCCCTTCTGTTGCAGATAGGCCCCCGTGGCCTTCCTGTCCAGGCCGAGTTTCGTCATGCAGTCCTCGCACAGGCCGCCAGCAGCGTACTCTTTCGGCCCGCAGTCGTCGGGCAGGGCGCGTACCCTCTTGACGCGCCACTCAAACAGACTCATCTCGATCCCCGAGCCGTCGCTGTAGTACGGCCATTCCTTGATCTCGTAGATGCCACGGCGCTTGAGGCCGCATTCCTTTGCCCTGAACACGGCAAGGAAGGTGCCATGAATGGGCAGGCCGTCCTCATCCTCTTTGGTGTCGCGGTCGTCACAGAGGATGCAATGGAACTCGTGGTCATGCCAGCACTCGTGGCAGTAGTGGTTGCCCCGGTGGAACGCGCCCTCCTCTTTCCAGTCGAACTCTTCGCCGCAGCCACGGCACTTCACGAGGGTGTCAGCGGGTTTGGGCATCGGAGCCTCCTGCAGCCGCGGGCCGCTGTTGAAGTGCCTGCCTGCCAGCGGCGGTAAGCCGGCACGCGACGACGCCACATGAGCGCTGGACTTCGTTCAGGATGCTATCGCAGCGCTCGACTGCGCCGAGTCGCTCCAGAGCGTGTATCGTGCGGCGCTGAATTGGGTGTTCTTCGCGGCAGCGTTCCTCAGCGTTGAACCACTCGGCGAACCAGCCGCAGTTCCAATCCGAGGCGGTTCCGCCGCGCTCTATCGCGCGCAGGGCTTTCACTTGGCCCGCCGTGAGTCTCATGGCGTCCTCTCTGCGGCCGCGGGCCGCTCTCTTTGGATCGCTAGTGCCTCGGCCTCGCACGCGGCGGCCTCGGCCCTGAGCGCCGCCCGACTGCACCGCTTTTCGCAAGCGTGGCAGAGCAGGTAGCCGTGCAGGCCGTAGGCTTCCTCATGCACGAACGCGCCGCAGGCGTGGCAATGGTCAGCCTTCGCCAGCTTCACGCGATCGCTTGGGATGGGCACGGCGGTCCAGCCGCAGGCGCAGCAGGCGGGCAGCGGCTTGAGGCAGCGGGGGCAAGTCATGGCTTCCCCCCTTCTGGCCGCTCGGCCACATTCAGCATCCCCAGGTCGGCCAGCATGCACGCGAGCGCGAGGGCGGGGTGATCGTGAGCATCTTCATTGGGTGAGCCGTCATCCGCGTACCAACAGACACAGCCGTTGACGTTGGTGTACCTCCACAGGTGAACCTCTTCATTCGCAGGCACCGCCTCGATGAGCTTGCCTACGAGCGCCCAGTCCACGGGCACCGCGAAGAAGTCGGGCGGGCCGTTCATCGGCCCCATTCCTGTTTTGTCGCCCTCTGGCGGCCAGTAGTCGAACCACTGCCCAGGCTTGTAGCGGTAGCCCACGGCCCGCGCCAGCATGGCGTTGAGCTTGTCGCGGTCGGTGGCGTAGAGCGCGCGAACGTCAGGCGTGGTCATGGTCACTCCTCGTCGCAGTCGTGGGTTTTGGCGCACGCGGGACACAGGATGCGGTCACAGTCGGTGCACCGGAGCGTCGGTGCGTTGGGGCAGTCCACCATGCACTCAACGCATTCGCAGCGGTCGTCGTCGTCGGGCGCGTGGGCGTCGAAGTGTCTCATTTGGCACCGACCTTCTTTGCACGCTTCGCAGGCGGAACGTACTCCTCTATGGGAATGCGCTTGCCCCACTGGGCATCATCACGAATCGTCGCCAGCGGCACATGCCCGCTTGGGGCCGAGAAGCACATCGAGTTCCATGCGTGCAGGGCGTACGGCTGCACCTGACTCTCGAAGACCATCACGACGGACCACGCTTGCCCGGAATGCCAGCGGAACGGGTAGTGGCCTATCTCTGTGGGCTTGCTCATCTTGCTTCCCCTCTCAGCGCGGCGGCGATGCCGAGCATGTGCTGCTCCGCCCGTGGCAGTTCGTCGGACGCAAACTCGCCCGCAAGGTCGGCGTAGTACGCGACGGCGGCTTCGATGGCATCGTTTCGCGTCACTGCCCCCACGACGCGCAGGAGCCATTCAAGCTCGGCGGTCTCAAGTTCGGTGCGGTGGCACACGGCGCGTAGCCGCACAGCCACGATGTCGCGCAGTTCCGCCAGTCGCTCGGTCGTCATTTCGCCTCCTTCGGCGGGTCCGTTTCCGCCCGCTTCACCGCCATGGCGGCGTAGGACTCAAGCCACGTGGCCGACGCCTTGTGGCTATCCGCCAGATGGCGCAGCGCCCGCAGGCACACGGTCACAAGATCGCGCACCTGCCACTCGTCAAGTTCAAGCCTGAGACGTGTCCCCTGCTCGATGGCCTCTCCCTCGATGGTGATCCTGTCGCCGTTGGTGGTCAGGCCCACTTCGCGGATGGGCCACAGATAGGTGATGTTCCGCGTGTGCAGTTTGCTCATTTCTCTGCTCCCTTCACGGCGGCCTCGGCCTGGCGGAAGGCTTTTTCGAGCACGCGATCCTGCCTTGCCCACGCCCCAGCGTCCGCAGGGGACTTGCTGCGCTCCCACGTGCTGTCATGCTGCGCCCACCGGTAGCCCGCGAGGACGGCCGCGACGCGAGGCTTGATGAGGGGCACGATCTGTTCGTCGCCATAGGCGTCCAGCCAGGCCGCGCACTCCGCCGCCAGCCGCTCGTTCTCGGCGCGGAGCCGGGCAAGCTCGTCGCTCATTGCCGGGCCTCCTGAATGATAGAGCGGCTAAGTGACCGAATGATAGCAAGTCTAATCTGCTCCTTCTTGCATTCCCGTTGATGGGCAAAGTAGCTGTTGACCACAGCCATCGCCTCATCTCTAGGGAATCCGTCAACGCTCCCAATGACCTTTCCGCAGTCTTCACACCTGAGCGCGGTTGGCGGATACCGAACGTATCCACTGCTCAATGCTGTCATCTCAGAGTTCACTTGATTCCCCTTCATTGCTCCCCTGGGGGAAGCATACCCCAGGTTCTAGGCGTTGTCAAACAGGGAAAATTATTCGATAGCGCAGAAGGCGATTCGCGCACCAGGCCCGGTGGTGTAGAGTTTGCTGATCTGTCCCGCGCATGCCTGGCAATCGTCTTTGTAGACCACGCCAGAGAGCGCGTCGCCCACGCAGCGCAGCAGCTTGTCGCGGTCGGGCTTGATGTCGTGGAACTTGGGCGCGTCGGGGCGTAGCTCGCCATTGCGCCGAAAGTGCTTCTTCGGGCGCGGCATGAAAAAGTCAATGTCAAGCCGCACGGGGCCTATGAGCGGTTGCGCGCCGTTCATTGCCTTGATAGCCGCCACGCGCACCGCCGCAGCCCACGGCTTCTGCTTCGCGGCGTTCGTCTCGCGCGTGAAAAGCCTGCCTGCATTGGTGCGCCCCGCAACCTTACTCCCCTTTGCCACGGGCGGGCCCGCGACGAAGAACTCTGTCACGACAGCGCCCTCCTGCCCATGCCGCCGAGCACTTCGACCGCCATGCCGGCGGATGGCTCGACGTGGTTCATCAGTGACGCCTTGCGAATGGAGCCGCCGTCGCGAGTGTCGCCCGCGTCGCCGCCGAAGCTGACGCGGTGCCCGCGCCCCATGTTCGCGGACACGACGGGACGCCGCCGGCACACGCTGCACATGCGGTGGCACCTATCCGTGAACATCGGCTTGCCGCAGCCGAGGCAGGTCATGTCTTTCTTCACCGCGTCCTCTGGCACTAGCAGCAGCGCCGCGTGATTCTTGGGGTGGTAGCCCTTGCTCTTGCCCATCGTGGCCTCCTCAGCACCAGTGGAATAGCCCGTAGATGATCGCCGCGTTGACGATCACCTGCACCACGGCCTCTGCGCGCGTCACGGGCCCGCGCTCGTCATCAATCGTTGCGACTTTGGCACACGCGACGTACGCCACCAGCACTGCGAGAATCACCTTGAATGTCATCTTGTCCTCACTTTCCGCACTTGTCGCACACGGGGGAGCCGAGGGAGTCCATCAGCGACGCGAGGGCGTCAACTGCCGCCGCCGTCATGTCCATGCTTTCGTTGCGCAGGCGCTTGGCTAGGGATACAAGTCCCTGGCGATCGTACGCTCGCCCAACCGCCCTTACGCCCTCGGCCACGGCCTCCAGCTTCGCGGCGCGCCCCGCGTCGGCGGGGGATAGCGCCATGCTGTTGACGCGCGCCCTTGCCTTCTCGATGTCTGCCTTGAAGGTGTCCGCGCTGGTGCTGTCGACGATCTTGCCCGCGACGCCATTCACCCAGTCCACGAAGTTCATTCCCGCATAGGCCAAGTCCTGCCACTTCACGCGGCAGGTGTGTTCCTTGCCCACTTCGGCAGCGAGTCTGCTCGCGTCGGCGGGCGGCTCAAGGATCGTCACGCTGGCGATGTTGATCGTGCCGACGTTGCCGTTCGACACACGGTATTCCACGGTGTCGCTGTTGGGGTATCTCGTCACGAGTCCGGCATGGTCAGTGATGCCAGGCCCAGTGATTGCGATGGGCACGCCGGGCTTGAGCCGGGCGCGCAGGTCGCCAGCGGGCGCGGGGCAGCCGCGCTGGTAGGCCGTGCCGGGCAGAGAGGGGGCGGGGGCATCCGGCCCCTCCGTAAAGAGCCGCGTGTTCACTGAGGCACAGTTGCCGCACCGCGACTCGCCCAGCACGGGCGTCCCGTACGTCTGGCAGTCGTTGCACCAGACCACGGTGCCGCGACGTGGCGGCGTGTGATTGGCCTGCTTCACGCTCGCAGGCTCCGCGCCCTTCCCCGCAAGCAGCGCCGCGAGAGAGTCGAGGGCGGTGGCGGTGCCTCTCAGGCAGCGCGCCGAGCCAGGGGGCAGTTCGCCAGCGATGTCCCTGAGCCAGTCAGCCGTGTTCGCCACAGCCGCAAGCTTGGCAGTGCCATCCTGCCAGCACAGCGCGTCCACGACGGCCTTGTATGCCTCGAACTCCGCACGCGAGGGCGCGGACTTGAGGGAAGCGACCTGCTCCCTGAGCGTGTCGCGCTCCGCCTCAATCTTCTCTGCCACGCGGATCGCATCCATGAATGACACTGAGGTTTCCGTCAACATCGCCTTCTCCTTTCACAAGCCCAGGCGCTCGGCCTCGGCGTCCTCAGAATGGAACCTCGTCGTTGGGAATCGGCTCGCGCTCAGCGGGGGCCGGCGCGGCGGCGGGCGGCGGCGCTGCCTTTGCCTTTGCGGGCTTGCCGCTCAGTCTGTCAAGCTCCGCGAACACATCCTCTTGGCTCGGCTTCGCGTCGGCGTCCACGAACATGGACACCTTCAACCGAGTCTCGCCCTCATACGTCTCATCCTTGAGCAGAACGGTGCATGGCGTGTCGGCCAAGTTGATGGTCACGCCAATGGCCTTTGCCTCGTCAAGCGTGCCCACAAACCCAATCGAGTTCAACTGGCGCATGGCCATGCTGCGAGCGAATGTCCCATCTGCCTTCTGCTTGCCGGGAGCGACGGTTGCCGGCGACAGCCAAATGGTGCCCGACGTGGCCCACATCGCTCCCTCTGCGTTCTGCACGTCCACGTACACCGTCAGGCCGAGCGTGCCCTTCTTGGACGACCTGATCCATTCGGTGCCCGTGATGCGCGCCGAATACTCGCCGGGATAGAAGCCCTCTGGCATTGCACCTACTCCTTTGCCGTTGCCGCACTTGCGGTGTGTGCCTTCATGCGCTCAAGCCCCGCCTGCAACTCAGCAAGCGGAAGGCTCTTGACCTTTGCCCACGCCCTCGTCTTGAACACGATGTCCAGGGCGTCCACCTTTGCTTTCTTCTCGGCGGCGCTCTGGCCCGGCCATGTCTGCACCATGACGCCCTCGATTTCCTCAAGGGCGATTTCCCGGAGCCGCCGCTGGCGCTTGAACTCAGTATCGCCAGCTTCGTCTACGTCGTGCGGCGTGTGCGGCTCCGTGTCCACGGTGTTATCCGCGCCGGGCGTGAGTAGGCGAATGTGTGGCATGAAGAATGCGCCCGTCGGGTTTGTACACATCTTCCCGTCAAGGACTTGGAAGCGGTCACCCAGCACCAGAATGTTGTGATTGATGCCTGTCTGTTTGCCAGTAGCATCATCAA
>ERZ1292629.1261-Hain-H43-01um-R1-1261-length-25368-cov-7_pt1 | contig 25368 bp, 29 predicted proteins | sample MGYA00564399_ERZ1292629 | MGnify/ENA primary metagenome ERZ1292629 (study PRJEB36523, sample SAMEA6512636) | groundwater metagenome | collected 2019-01-08 | study: AquaDiva: Metagenomics assemblies of 32 groundwater samples
TGGCCCGGCTTGCCGATGTTTCCAATAATACGATAATCAACATTGAAGCGGGCAAACAACAAAACCCGACCGTTGAAACGCTTAAAAAAATCGCCAAAGCGTTAAATGTGCCAATTGAAGATTTAATCAAATAAATTATGGCTAAAATCAACGACTTAAATTTAAATGATTGGAAAGAATACAAAGATATTCTGACGGACAGCTTATGGTTGATTGGCGAGCGCGATAAATCCGGTGCACACAATAATGTTTATCACGGCAATTTTATTCCACAAATTCCGAATCAGATGATGCGGAGGTTCACCAAAAAAGGCGAGGTTGTTTTGGACGCTTTTTTGGGTCATGGTACAACTCTTATTGAATCTAAAAGATTGGGGCGACACGGAATAGGAATCGAGCTAATACCGGAAGTGGCGCAAACAGCAATAAAAAATATAAATAGTGAACCCCCAAATGGTGAAAAGGTTTTTTCAGAAGTTATTGTCGCCGATAGCACGACAAAAGAAGCGAGAGAAAAAGTTTTAGAAACGTTAAATAAAATCGGCCAAAAAAATGTGCACCTGATTGTTTTACATCCCCCTTATCACGACATTATAAAGTTCAGCAACAGAAAAGAGGATTTATGTAATGCCGCAACAGTTGAAGAATTTACTACAAAATTTGGCGATGTGATAGAAAACTTTTCCGACTTGTTAGATCGGAACAGATATTTGGCTATTGTTATCGGCGATAAATATACAAATAGCGAATGGGTGCCACTTGGCTTTTATCTTATGCAAGAAACGATGAAGCGCGGGAAAAACTTGAAGCTAAAGAGCATCCTTGTGAAAAATATGGTGAATAATCGTGCGAAACTAAATCAGGAGCATTTGTGGCGCTATCGCGCGCTTGTCGGCGGTTTTTACATTTTTAAACACGAATATATTTTAGTTTTCAAAAAAGTATGACAACACACGTTTTTATTGTTGATTCAACAACATTCAAACTCCATTTGGAGTATCTTTTTGCCGGTACTGGTGCAAAAGACAATAAAATTGATTTTAACAACGGCTCAAGAAGCGCCCTACATGCGACAACGGAAAATATGCTTATTGGTATGATTGCTGATGGGAGCAGGATTAGACAAGGAGACCAAATCATATTTTATTTACAACAAGAATTTTCAAAGAAAATTTTTGAAGGTAAATTTTTCGGGATTTTTAAGGCAAAAAATGATTGGTCATTTTTGGACAATAACGATAGGCAACAATATCTCAAAAATGAACTTGAAAAATCGTTGACCTTTAGAACTCTTATTGAGCCGTATAAAGTTTATGCTGAAGGCGTAACGGAATGGGAAGCGTTGGATGAAATCAAAAATATGACTTCGCCAAATCAAATGCTGTGGAGTTTGATTTATCGGAAACTGAAAGGCAATCGTGGTAATACGATGATAACCATTTATGAGGCGGAGCGATTAACACAACTTATCAGAAATAAAAACAATCGGACAGAATTAAATTGCGATAATAAAGTTTTATCATTTGATCCAGTGGCTCAAAAAATCATCTGCCTCGCCGAAAGACCGCGAGCTTACACTGGACGGCGAGAAGAAATAAATTTATTGCCGCGATTGATTGCGAAATATCAGGACGGAAACTCTTTTGAATCTCATTTACAGGCATACATAACAAAAAATCTCGGCAAGAGTATCAATATAAATTTAGACGAAGTAATTCTTAACGGCGCGCAAATGGAATGGCTTGGCAATGAAGTCTCTTGTGGCGTCGGCATGCAGAGAATTGATGTTATGCCATCGGTGATACACAACGAACAAAGAATACTGATTCCTATTGAGCTTAAAGCGGTTGAAGCGGACGAAAGAAACATCATACAAATTCAAAGATATGTAGATTGGATTGAGCAGTATTATATCCCTAACAGGCAAAGCGACGTTCAGCCAATTTTAATAGCAAAGAAAATAGAAAATAAACAATCAAGTGCTTATCAGGGATTGATTGATAGTTTCAACCGTTTTAACAAAACAAATAAATCACGATGTGCCTTACTTAAATATGTAGAGCTTGAAATTGGAGATGATGACTTAATTTTTGAAGAGATATCCTATTAAAATGAATACGCTCCATAACGAAGTTAAAACTTATCTCGAAAAATTAGACCAAGAGCAAAAAGCTCTTGTGTCTTATCATGGCGAGCATGATATTGCCAAAGCAATAAAAGATATTCTCGCAAAGGATACCAATTATAAACCGACTATTGAGGACATTGCCGAACAAATGGCTTTTGATTTCATGGCGGAATATCCAAACGATAACTCCGGTTGGGGAACATATCACGGGCCAATGTTTATTTTGCCAAATCAGCAAGGACAAATGGTTGAATATCCGAGCATAAAAAGAGTAAATGAGGAAACGCTAAACTATTGGATAAAAAGAGCAAAGGAATCTAAAAATCCAATTTTATCATCAAGATATGCCGATTTGGTCGTTGATTTTTCGCCAAAGGTTATAAACAAAAACGCAGACATTGAGCTATTTCAGATAGTTATAGATTCAAACATTGCGATTTGCGAAAAATCGTTAGCTGATCCTCTTGATTGCAAAACAAAAATCAAAAGAGCGTTAGTTTTGGCAATACAAACTAACAATCAAGAAAAAATCACCAAAGTAAAAGACGCAGTTATCAATCTTGAAAAAAGGGCGGCAACAGACGATAAACCCGGATTGTGGGGCTTTGCTTTCAAATGGTTAATTTTGGATTTCGGTAAAAGAATTGCGCTTGATGAAAAAGAAAAAGCCGAGCTAATTCAAACATTGGAAGATAGATTAAAGAGGGTTGAAAAAAATACATGGCTGGCAGAAAACGCCGTTTCTCTGCTTGCTGAACGCTACGCAAACGAAAAAGACGAAGACAATTTAATGCGTGTTTTAGATGTTTTGGAAAAATCTCTAAAAACAAATGACCGCACTAATTCCGACGCTTTATTGAAAGTGCACGCATACGAAAAAATACATGAAATATACCAAAAATACAAAGACAAGGGATTTCAGAAAGCAAAAACCGCCAGCGACAGAATTTCGCAAGAAATCGGACAATTGAACCTAGATTGGAATAAATCCCTGAAAGAAATTTCCGTAACAACGGAAATTAAGCAAAAAGACATTGATGATTTCTTGAAAGCAATTTTTGGCGGGGAAGAGCAAGGTAAGATAGAGGTAATCGTTGCCAAATTGGTGATAAACTTCTTGCCAAAAAAGGAAGCGGTAGAGAAACAACTAAAAGATGTTTCCGGAAAGAACCCATTGCAATTTTTATGCACGACACAAGTTATTTCCGACGACGGAATACCAATAGCCAAACTTTCTACGCTTGAAGAAGATTATGACAACCATTTTCAGCGATACGCTTCGCAATATCTGCAATTTGGTTCGTTTTTTCTGACCCTGGCAATAGACGAATTGAAAAAGCGAATTTCTAAACAAAATATCATGGAATACTTTAGAAATTCGACGCTTTTTGAAAATGAAAATAAAGAATATCTGGAACGAGCTCTTTCGGCATATTGGGATAACGATTACCTTATTTCTTCCCATTTGTTTAATCCGCTAATCGAAACCGCAATCAGGGAATTGATAAAAAATTGCGGCGGCATTATTTTGAAACCGAACAATCTCGGCGGGTATGACAGACTTACACTTCGCCATCTTTTGTATGGACAAGGTAACTTCATTGAAAATGTTTTTTCTGGAATAGGCCAAAATATCTGTTTTTATTTCAGATTAGTACTTACGGAAAAATTGGGAATGAATTTGAGAAATGATTTTGCCCATGGTTTTGGCAAAAAGAAATTTTTTACAAGAGAGGTTTCCGACCGACTTTTTCACATCATGATGTGTTTGTCACTAGTGAAAAAACAAAAAGAAAATAAATAGCGGCGCGCCAGCTTCGCTGGCACGAAATTCGGCGGCGGAAAAGCGAGGGCGGGCAAAAATTCCTTCCCCCCAACCCCCTTCCTTTTTGCCCGCCCGAGCGTAAATTTTCAGAAATCAGCGTCGGGATTTTCGCGGAAAAAAGTTCGGATTTTGTTCAAGACAGACAGCACTCTTAATAATGTTTCAATTTCAAAAGTATGATAGAATAGAAATCATAGATTTGAATTTGAAAAGGTCGAATGTTTTTAAGAATTAATAATCTTTATAAAATTATGAAAACTATATCATGTAAAGATATGGGTGTTGATTGTCCTTGGGTTGCTGAAGCAGAAACTGTTGATGAATTAGTGATGCAGGCTAAAACTCACGCGCAAGAACTCCATAAAGAATACTGGAATGAAACAATGAGCAAGATGAGCGACGAAGAAATAAAAAAAGATGTAGAGTCGGTCGTAAAAGAAAAATAAAAGTTTAGTTTGTTTGGATACCTAAAAGTCCCAACATCATTCCAAACAGCCAGCAGGCATCAGCGCGGCCTGCCCTGAGCGAAGTCGAAGGGGTATCGATAAACCGGGACGCGTAGATTTTATCAATAAAATTGCGTAATGAGTAAAAGTTGTTTATACTAAATTTATACCAAAAAGGTCGAAATAGGAGTTTTAAAAGTTAAACATATGCGATATGAAAAGTAAAATATTAGCTTTAGTTTTAATAGGATTTTTAGGAATATACTTAGCGCCAACACTCTTGACAAAATCTAATGGCCAAGACAATAGGGTTTACCCTGAATTTAAACCGACTCAAGCATATGATGTTGAAATTGTTAAAAAAGCGTCTTTGCCGGCTAAGGGTAAACCGGTTGAATCTGGCAAGCCGCCTAAGTCTTCTGGAAGTGTGGCTACGGGGATATTAGGGCAAACTGTCGCGAGTACGAGTAATAGATACGCAGTCGTTATTGGTATTTCGGATTATCCAGGTAGCGGCAGCGACCTCAACTATACTGATAATGACGCTTTGGCAATGAGAAATGTTTTAGTGTCTCAATATGGTTTTAATGACGCGAATATTTATCTACTGACCGACGGAGAAACAGCAGCAGGAAATCCTTCAATCATTGATGGAAGTCCGGTTTATAACAATATTTATAATGCGGTTATGGACTTGAAATATAATAAGGGGCTTACATCAAATGATGAGATTGTATTCTTTTACAGCGGACACGGAGCAAATGGCCGAGCCGATGATGGCGATGCGGAAAAAATAGATGAGTCCATTGTTTCTCACGATGGAACAAATTTTGTCTCTATCTGGGACGGGGATTTAAAAAATTGGTTCAGCAATTTTCCAACGCAAAGAATTGTTTTTCTCTTTGACAGCTGCGTGTCTGGCGGAATGACTGATTTGGCGGGTGTTGGAAGAATTGTGAATATGGCCACTCAAGAAACCGGCTTTAATACTGCAATTGAGAGTGTCTATGATGGAATTGGCGCCGGAGAATTTACTTATTACTTCATCATCAAGGGAATGGCTGAAGGATTAGCCGACACTACAGGAACGCCAGGGGTCATTACGATTGAGGAATCTTTTGATTATACAAAAGCAAATATTGGATACGACCATCCGACAATCAGCGACAAATTTACCGATGACCTTTTATTGTAATTAAAACAATAATCTAAAAACGCCCGTTATGATGGGCGTTTTTAGATTTGAGCAAGTAACACTTTTACTGACCGAGCGTGACAAAAGATGCTTCAGTTGATGTTGCGGTATTATTGGCAGCGTCAGCTGAAGACACTACGTAGTAATATGTGCTGCTCGCATTGAGCCCGATTAGCGTGACGTCATGGTTCAACACCATATCCGCCACAGTTACCATTGCTGCGGTCGCGGTATTCAGTGGTGTTGAAGTGCTGTACCATACTTTGCTATTCGCTGTTTCATTTGTTGTCCAGAGTATATGCGCTGAAGTTGAAGAGACATTAGTAGCCGAAACTCCGGAAATTACCGGCGCAACTATATCGGGTGTTGACGTCGCTGTTTGTCCTAATTTAGCCAAAATTCCCGGGGGCAATGTTTGGCATTCTGGAACAACTGGTTTCACTCCATTTTGTTTGCGAAGCCATCCAGGCGCAATCAGGTGTCCTGGCGGCACAATCGCGCACTTTTGTTTTTCTCCCTGCGCATTCGTCTCTTCTGATACTGGATTTTCATCAAGTTCTTCGTTCAGTTTTTTAAGCGTTCTCGGTCCCACGAAGCCAACTTGTTCTAATCCGTGCTTTTTTTGGAAACGGCGGACTGCGCTTGCGGTAAGTTTCCCAAAGTAACCACTGATAATACCTTCTGGATATATGTCGGAATCAGCCGTAAGGATGGTTTGAAGAAGTTTAACGCTTTCGCCTGTAGCACCTTCGCGAAGCTGGGAAATGAGCTTGAGTGTGCCGATTATTTCCGACTGGGTCTGCCTTGCTGCCTGAAGCTGTGTTTGTAGGGTTTGTACTTGCGCCAGAAGCGACTGCAATAGCGCTTGGAGCGATGCTATTGATGTCATTGTAGTGGTCTGCGCAAATGCCGGCACAGAAGAAAACATTATACTCGCCGCTACGACTATCGTTATGCAATTTAGCAACTTAGATTTCATAATTCAGTATTTATAGGTAATTTTTTCGACCTTTAAGGATATTCTTACTATTCTATTATATATACTACTGTATTCCTAAAAGTTCTACTTCAAAAATTAAAGTTGAGTTTGGCGGAATTATGCCGCCTCCTGCGCCTTGACTTCCATAAGCCAAAGCCGGAGGAATTACTAATTTTCTTTTGCCGCCGACTTTCATTCCTAAAACTCCTTCATCCCAGCCCCTAATCACCTGTCCCAGACCTAAAATAAATGAAAAGGGCTCGCCTCTGTCATAAGAGCTGTCAAATTTTGTGCCATTAGATAAGGTGCCGATATAATTTACCGTGATAGGGTCTCCTTCTGTCGCCTCTGCGCCAGTACCGACAATTTCGTCAATTATTTGTAAACCGTTTGGTAAAGTAGTGCTTGCCATTGGGGTGTTTAAATTATTATTAACTTCTTCGGTTTGATTTGAATTCTTAGGAAAAATAAAAACTATTGCCACTAGAATAATTACCACAATAATTGATAGGATTATTAAATTTTTATTAGTCATAATATTATATTATAAAATCGGCAAGTCATAAGCCGGATTCTGTTCTCCGACGTAACGTCGGAGTGACGATAATTTGTCTAGTTCCTCGATTGCTCTCGGAATCTGGCGGTATTCTCCGACTAAAGCGTCGGAGCTCAACCTTGCACCCAGTAAGGATTTAGCCGTTTCACCTCTGCTTTTTTATCCTTATGGCAGAGTTAGACCAACTAGCTTAGGATGGGGTCTCTCCGACGCTTTCGGGTCGGAGCGTTTCTGTTCGCACCTCTCGCATTTCCTTCGACAGGCTCAGGATAACCCTGAGTCGCATCGAAGGGTTACTGCGGCGGGCTGTTAGCCCGTACCTTCTACTAAGTGTCCGGACTTTCCTCACCGACTTTTAGGTCGGCGCTATCGCCTGACTTGCCGATTTATTTTATTATACTTATAAAAAATGTTTTGTCAATGATTAAAATAATTTGCTTTGGCTGTCTAACTCCCTATTTACTAATTTATCCGCCTTTTTATTCTCTTCTCGCGGAATTTGGACAAATTTTACACTTTCAAAATCCTGTTTTAAATTCCAGATTTCTATAAAAAAGGGCACTAAATCTTTTTCTTTAATTTTATATTTTCCATTAAGCTGATTTATCAAGAGTTCGCTGTCGCTTCTTATTTCAATTTCGGTTTTTTGGCATTTTTCTTTGCCAATTAATTGCTTTAGTTTCTTTAGGGCGAAAATCACGGCTTGATATTCAGCTTCATTGTTAGTCGCTTCACCTAAATATTTTGAATATTCTTTATGGAGCTGAGGAATAAAAATTCCTACGGCAGCTGGACCGGGATTGTTGCGGCTTCCGCCATCTGTATAGATAATCATTTTGTCTTTTTCTGAAGCCATGATTATTAAAGCTCTATAATTTTCAAAAATACTTTATAAGCAGCCCGAGCATCATCAAGTGCGGAATGAATATTTTCTCTAATAATGCCAAAATGATTGCTTAATTCGGTTAAACCCATTGAGTGAAGATTTGGTTCGCTTCTTAGTTTCTGCCAAGCCAAAGTAAAAGTGTCTATGCTTTTATACCAAAATGTCGGCCGTAAATTATATTTAGCCAATGCTTTGTAAATAAATAGCAAATCATTGCTTATGTTTTGGCCAACTAAAATTGTCTTGTCGGTTTTCTCCAGAAAAATTTTTAAAGCGTTTTCCTCGTCAAGCGCATCTTTCCAGTCATTATCGTTATAGCCGGTTACTTTTAAAGATTCGGGGTCTGCGTCTTCTAAGTGTTGCGGTTTAATTTTTGTTTCCCATTCATCCAAAACAGCGAAATTGAAACTACTTATTCGCACAACTGCTATTTCAATAAGCTCGTGTTCAAAGCTTAGACCAGTCATTTCGCAGTCAATAAAAGCCAAATCAAAATCGCGAAAATTCATTTTATTGTTCATAAATTTTAATTAGTTTAGTGCCTTAATTCCCGGCAGTTTTTTAGCTGATAAGTATTCAAGCATAGCTCCCCCGCCAGTGGAAAGAAAAATACTGCTTGATACTTTATACTTGATACTTGATACAAAATTCGTAGTTTCCCCGCCGCCGATAATTGAAAAAGCAGCGCTCTTAATAATCGCTTCAATAATCGCCTCGCTTCCCTTTCTGAATTTTGGATTTTCAATATAACCCATGGGGCCGTTCCAAATAATTGTCTTGGCGTTTTTGATAAATTCAGCGTAATTTTGGCTGGTTTTCGGTCCAATGTCAAAAATTTTACCTTTTTCTCTAATACAATCAACTGGTAAAATAACTTTTTCAAATTTGCTCAAAAAAGCTATTTCCTTTTCGTAATCGCCGCCGATTAAAAATTTATCAGCCTTCTGCAGAAAATTTTTAATTACCCCGATTTTATTGGAAATTTTCGCGCCGCCCAAAATAATTATTAACGGCTTTTTGGGATTACAAATCACCTTAGACAAATTTTTAATTTCATTTTCTAAACAAAAACCAGCATAAGAAGGCAAAAATTTAGTAATGGCAACAACAGAAGCATTTTCCCTGTGGCTGACGCTAAAGGCGTCGTTAACATACAAATCGCCCAACGAAGCCAATTTTTTGGCTAAATTCGTATCGTTTTTATCTTCGCCAGGCAAAAACCTCAAGTTTTCCAAAAGAAAAATACTGGCCGGAGCCAAATTCTGAATCATATTTTTCAATTTCCCGACGTCCGACGTCGGGAAATTGTTAAAATCAATAAAATGAACTGGTTTTTTTAATAGTCCAGAAAGAATCTTTATAAACGGCTTTAGTGAGAAGCTTTTAACTTTTAACTTTGAACTTTGAACTTTTGCTAACGGGCGGCCGCGATGGCTTAAAATTATCACTTTCGCTCCCTTACCAATTAAAAATTTAATTGTCGGTAAAACTGCTTGTATTCGCAGATTTTTTTCTGATAGTTCATTGTCCGTAATATTAAAATCCACCCGCAAAAGACAGGTTTTATTGGCTAAATTTTTGTTTTTGAGCGATGATAAATATTTCATTTATTCTGTTTTAGGATACAACCAAAGCAAAAATATTACAAAAACAAAACCAAGCCCAGCTTCAACAAGAGTTTGAATCTTTTTGTCTGGCGCGCCCAAAGCGGCAAAATCTATTTTCCAAATAATTAAGACGCTAAAAATAGAAGCTATTATGGTTCCTATTACAACTATTTTCAGCATGTCTATATTTTTAATCGGGTCTCTCGCTATGGTTATTAAAAATAAAGCAAAAATCAAAGCAGAAAGAGCGATCACAGAATCATGGTAAGGAGTATATAATCTAGCGTCGTAGAAAGGAAAAAGAGTTAATCCGAAAAAATGCACGAAACCGCCTATCAAATAATATACAGCTCCCAAATTTAAAATTATTTTGAGTAATTTAAGTTTGTTCATAATTATAAGTTAAGGTATTTCCTCTGTACAATTAGGAATGTTATAGAATCTTTTTAGGTTATAATTTTTATCTTTAATAATATGATTAATTTCTTTCTTGTGTTTATAAATTATTTCTATTAAATATTTAGTTAATTTACAATAATTCCTGATTTGATTTATAGAATATTCTTTAAACATCCGCCTGCATCTTCCCCGGCAAATATTAGATATTTTACACCTTTTGCAATCATCAAACAAATCAGTATGCTTTTTATAGATCAGCTTAGATTTAGATAATGAATTATTTATGTTACCCACACAACCTTTTTTGTTGCCTACATACTCATCGCACCAATAAATATTTCCATCCATATTTATAATCTTAAGATTTCTTCCAGCGCCACATCTAAAAGAAAACTTATGTTTAGGATAATTAAACATTAAAGAAGCAACTACGGCTTGAATGGGAATAATATTTAGCAATTTTCCATTTTTAAGATTTGAAAGCCAAAAAGTGAACAATTTTTCTATGCTTTTTTTATATCTATTTATAAATCTATTCGTATCATTGAATTTGGGCTTGTTAACAATTTGCCAATGGACAAAATCTACGTATTTCAATAAATTTGTAACTGATTTCAGGATATCGGTTTCTTCGGTAACGGTAATTCTACCTATTATAATAGCTTTTATTTCCGGTTTTATTAGTTTGATATTATCAATTACTTTTTGATAACTTCCTCTGCCCCTATATTTTTCCTGTGCCTTTCTGTCTCCATCAATGGAAATGAAAATTATATCAAATAACTTAAGGGTATTAAGAGGTGTCTGATTCGATAGAAGACCGTTGGTATACATAGAATATAGCCAACCAAAATTGTTTGTCTTTTTTATAAATTTTTTGATAACTTTATGAGCCAATAGCGGCTCTCCGCCTAAAAAAGTTATAATCTTTTCTTTATCGAAATTATCTTTTGAAATGTAATTTATTATTTGATTCATTCGTCTGTCTGTCAAAACTATAGATTGGTTCGAAAGTTTTTCTTTAACATAGCAAAAAGCGCAACGTAAGTTGCATCGATAAGTAATATAGATAGAATATTCGGTTGGCATTTAAAAAAAGAATTGGCTTTATTTGAGCGGGCGAGGAGAATCGAACTCCCGTGTTTAGCTTGCCCCGTTATCATAAGAAAGATTGCTTGTTTTACATGAGCGGATGAAGGGAATCGAACCCTCGTCTCAACCTTGGGAAGGTTGCATATTACCACTATACTACACCCGCAAGTATTAGCTCAATATCTTTCTTATGATACGGGGCTTGGGAAGGTAAAATTTATTTTACCGCCACTCCTTCTCCATTCCACCCTAAGCCTGGCACTAAAATTACTACTTTCGCCTGTTTTTTGGCGGATGCGAGCCAATCATCAAAATTCTTATTTTCCAGCATTAAACGGGCTTGTAAAATTTCTAATCGCGCTTCAGGAATTAAAACTCGCTCCTTGAACGCATTAAGCGATAAAGCATAAATAGTCGCCACTTGTTTTTCAATATCTTGGCCTTTAAGAATTTCATCAATTTTATTTTTCACCATTTGGTCAAGCTCGCTATTTTTCAAACGCTTTTCCAATTCGTTTAGTATTAAAATATTTTCAATTGATTTATCCATGACTGCTCTTTTAATTTCAGTCTTTACTGCCGGAGAATTTATACTTTCTATGCTTGATGTCGCGTTTTTATTGTAAGTTTCCATAACTTTCCCATAGTAAAAAACCGCTGTATTAAAATTATCGTTAAAATTTTGAGCGCTAATCGACTGCCAACCAACAAAAGCCACAGGATAAGATTGACTGATAACGATATAAATACCGCCAATAGTTATTAATCCTATTATCCATAAAAGAAATTTCATGGAACAACTATTATCATTTTCTCAGCCGGTTTTTTATAATTGAATCTTGCTTTCAATTCTTTTTCTAAATTTTCTGGATGTGAAAAATATTCAATGTCTGATTCAAGGTTGATATTTTCATGCATTAACGCCTGAAGCCGTTTGTTTAAATCAGACACGTCAATTTTCAATTGATTGCGTTCTTTAAGAATAAAATAAATCTGGGTTGAAATTAGAAATAAAATTATGGCTAAAATTATAATCGCGACGAATTTCATAATAATTATTTTAGCAAATCCTTGAATATTTTAACAGGTATCTCAATATCACTGGCCCGTTCAAGTAGTTTTTTCTTGCCTTTTTTCTGTTTTTGCCAGAGCTTCATTTTTCTGGTTCTATCGCCTCCGTATAGGTATCCGGCAACGTCTTTTCTTAAAGCTGGAATGGTTTCTCGCGCCAGTATCCGATTATTGCATACTGCTTGGATCGCTTGGCTGAATTGTTTTTGGGACAATAACTCCTTTAATTTTTCCACCATTTGTCTCGCTATCCTTTCTACGTCTTTTTCCTGAACAATTCTGCTTAAAGCGTAAACCGGTGAATTGGCAATTCTAATATCTAATTTTTTAATATGAGTTTCGCGCTCGCTAACAATTTCATAGCTAAAAGAAGCAAAACCAGAAGCGGCTGATTTTAATTTGTCGTCAAAATCAGAAATAAGGTCTGCTAAGGGAAGTTCGGCAGAGATAATCGCTTTCTCTCCATTTATTTCAGTTTTGATTTTATCTAATCTGAAAAATTTTTTAAGTCTTAAAACATCATCTAATTTAGTTAAAGGAGTCATAATATTTATTTTCGTAATCGGCTCAAGCGCTTGACTATAGTTATCGGGCAGATCTCTGGGATTTTCAATAGATACCCAACTTCCATCAAGTGTTTTTATTTTATAGCCGACTGACGGAAAGCTATTTATGGTTTTTATATTAAATTCTTTTTCTAATCTCTCAACCGCTATTTCAAAATGCAGTTTTCCTAAGAACCCAGCCTGAAAGCCGTGGCCAAAAGCTTCGCTTGAAGTCGGGAAAATAGTAAAAGATGAATCATTAAGGCGCAATTTATAGAGCGCGGTTTTTAAATTTTCATAATCATCGCCTTTTTCTGGATATAGGGAAACAAATACAACTGGTTGCGGGGTTTTAAATCCGGGTAAAGTTTTTTCGCCGATAGTGTCTCCGACTTTAACTGCGTCGAGGTCTTTAATGCCTGTCGCGATATAACCAATTTCTCCCGGAATTAAAATATCTTGTTTTTTTAAGTCAGGTGAAAAATAGCCGACTTCTTTAATTTTGAACCGTTTATTAACGCCTAAAAGCTTTGTTTCGTTGCCGGCTTTAAATCGGCCGTTAAAAATCCTGACAAAAGCGATGATGCCTTTGTGTTCGTCGTACAGCGAATCAAAAATCAGAGTTTGGTTAAATTTCTGCTCGTTAATTGCGGGAGCTGATATTTTTTCAATAACCGCTTCCAAAAGCTCTTTCGTACCTTCTCCTGTTTTGCCTGATATTTTAAAGATTTCATTTTCATTGCTTTCTAAAAGCCGAGCTAATTCTTTTAAAGAATTTTCTATTTGTTCGGTAGAGGCGATGTCTATTTTGTTAATCGCGCCGATGACTTTTAAACCTGCTTGTCCTGAGCCGGGTCGAAGGACTTTTTTAGCCATTTCAAAATTAGCCAATGTTTGCGCTTGAACCCCGCAGGTGGCGTCAACTAAAAGCACCGCGCCCTCAACAGCTGAAAGAGCGCGTGAAACCTCATAAGAAAAGTCAGAATGACCCGGCGTGTCTATCAAGTTTAGGGTATAGGGTTTAGAGTTTAGGATATAGGCCATTCTCACTGGCGCCATTTTAATGGTAATCGCCCGCTCTCTTTCCAGCTCTAAGCGGTCAAGATATTGCGGCCTCATCTGTCGTGATTCTATGGTTTTAGTAATTTCTAAGAAGCGGTCGGCTAAGGTGGATTTGCCGTGGTCAATATGAGCAATAATGACAAAATTACGAATGTTCATTATACTTAATATAAAGTGTTTTGTTTAAATTTCCAAGCCGAATATAGAAACATTACCCCGCCGTAGGCAGGGTGCTCAAATTTTTAGATAAATTTGACTTTGCCTTCGACTCGTAAATTTATAAAAATTTGGCATGCTTCCAGAACCAATTAAAAAATTTATTGAGATTTTTGCTGATTTGCCGGGCATCGGAGTACGTCAAGCCACCCGCTTAGCTTTTAAACTGATAAACAGCGGAAAAAATAAAATTGACGAGACAGCCGAGGCAATTGCTGATTTAAAATATTTAAAAATCTGCAGTCAGTGTTTTTTTGTTTATGCTGGACAGGATAATCTCTGCGAGATTTGTCGCGATAAAAACCGTCGCCAGGATACTATCGCCATTGTTGAAAAAGAAACTGATTTGATTTCTTTGGAGCGGACAAAAAAATTCAAAGGCAGATATTTAGTTTTAGGCGAATTAACTAAAACAGGCATTTTAGATACTATTCAGAAACTCCGTTTGAATCACTTAAAAGATTTGGTTAAGAAGCAGTTTGGCGAGGCCGAAGAAATTATTATTGCGATTAACCCGACAACTTACGGTGATCTTAACGCTTCAATTATTACCAAAGAACTTTATGACTCAGCTAAAAAAATAACCCGTTTGGGTCGGGGCATTCCAACTGGCGGAGAAATTGAATTTGCGGATGATGAAACGCTTGGTTCAGCGTTAGAGCGTAGAAATTAAAACTAGTGGCTAACTACTAATGGCTAATTTTACTAATTTCTACTTCGGTAAAATCTTGCCGGTGGCCTTTTTTCTTTTTCTCTCGTGTTTTTTGGCGGTACCTAAAAACAATTTTCTTTCTCTCTCTCCCCTGTCTTAAAATCTTGGCTTCAATCTTAGCGCCTTCAACATAAGGAGCGCCAATTTTAACATTTTCTCCGTCAGCCAAAAGCAAAACTTTATCAAAATTTAAAACAGCGTTATTATCCCGCCCTTGGCGAGGCTCGCCCTCCTGGGCGGCGCCTTCAATTTTTGATATTTTTAATTTTTGTCCCGCGGAAACCCTATATTGTTTGCCGCCCGTCTCTATAACTGCAAATGTCATAATAATTAGTGGCTATTAGTTTTATATTAGTGGCAATTCGTGGATTATTAATTTACCGAGATAATAACATTTATCACAATTAAAATCAAGATGGACACTATCAAATTAGCAAATGAAAAAATATAGGCAAGAAAACGCTCGCGATTGTAAAGAAAATTGCTCAAAAACAAATTAATCGAAATAATTATTAGTCCTGACAATAAAATTCCGAAAATATCGCCTTTACCCCCTAAAAAATCAATGCCGTTATAAATGTCAAAGTGAAGAATTAAAGAGCCGCTTGATAAATCAAACCAAGAATAAAAAATCACGCCAGTCAAAATCCAAATCAAAAAACTGATGCCAGACACGGCGCGAAGATATTTATCTTTGAGGATATTTTTTAACATTATTTTGTGATTCCGCTTCGCTCAAACAAAATTCGTGCAGCCCCGACGGGATTTGTCCCGCACTATAATAAATTGAGGATTCGGGGTGAATATTTAAAACTCTTATTTTGCGCCCCCACCGGGAATCGAACCCGAGTTCCCAACTTGAGAAGCTGATGTCCTAGGCCACTAGACGATAGGGGCGTCGCTTCGCTCTATCAACGAATAGCGAATAAGTTACGAATTTACGAATAAGCGAATTCGTTTATTCGTTCATTCGCGCAAATTCGTTATTCGCTGATTTCCTTTATCTCTTCCACAATTTTTTCTAATCCCATTGCTCTTGACGCTTTTACTAAAATTAAATCCCCTGTTTTTATCAAATCCTGAACCGATAAACCTGCTTCAGCCGCAGTATCAAAACTTAAAATTTTATTTTCAGCCAAACCGTTTGCCTTTGCCGTTTCCGCGATAAATTTCGCCCGTGGACCAACTGTTATCAAAATATCAACCATTGGAGCGACTAATTTGCCAATTGATTCATGCGCTTCAATGGAGTACTTGCCAAGCTCTAACATATCTCCCAAAACCGCTATTTTCCGTTTAGTTGACAATCCATTAATAGTATTTATCGCTTCCTCTACTGAAAGTGGCGAAGCATTGTAGGTGTCATCAATAATATACGTGTTTTTTATTCCTTTCAATAAATTCATTCGTCTTTTGGCTGGCTCGTAGTTAGTCGAAAGCGCTTCGGAAATCTCAACTAAATTTAAGTCATATATCAGACCAACGCAAGCTGCGGCAGCGGCGGCATATGCTTGGGCTTTGCCAAAGCAATTTTTTAAAATCACCGGCACAAAACTGCCTCCGTACTCTAATTTAAAAGAAATTCCGAGTGGTGTTTCGTTTTCAGAACGATTCTCAAAACTGCTTATTTTTAAATCAGCGCCCTCATTAAACCCAAAAGTAATTATTCGCGCCCTTGTTTGTTCTTTTATCTTCATAACAATCTCATTATCAAAATTTAAAACAGCAAAGCTATTAGATGAAAGGTTTTCTATTAATTTTGATTTTTCACGCGCCACTGCTTCCGGCCCGCTAAAAAATTCCACATGAACAGGGATTTCGCCTATTGTCGTAATGACGCTGATATCAGGTGTTACAATCTCCAAAAGCTTTTTAATGTCGCCTGGCTTATCGGCCGCGTATTCTAAAATTAAAACTTCTGGATAATTAGGTTTTTTTAAAAAAAACAGATTAATTTTAGCGGATATAACTATTTTAAGCCAAAAAAATAATTTTTTGATTCTTTTCGTGCCTCGCGGCTGTTCTCGACTGATTAATTTTAATTCTTCCTCCGACCAGTCGCCCAAAATCGCCAAAGGCAAACCCAATTCATTGTTTAGGTTGCCTTCGGATTTTCTAACTCGATAGTGGCTTTTAAGCACGGCATAAATCGCCTCTCTGGTTGAGGTTTTGCCAGCGCTGCCAGTAATGCCGATTATCTTCGGCTGAAACCGCCAAATCATAAGCTGGCTAAGTTTTTTTAAAATAAATTCTAAAATTTTTACAAAAATATGTTTCATAATTATAATTTATCTGGCGCTATATTATAGTAATTTAATATAAATTGCGTCAAGTCGTGAAAAGCCGGAACCACTGATTGGCCAGCTAAAGGCGCGCCATATGGCTTATCTAATTTTATTAAAACAATAAATTTAGGACTGCTGGCAGGGGCAAAACCGACGTAAGTATTAATAACCTGGTCTGTATAGCCCTTACCGCCAAAATTCGGCACAAAAGCAGTACCGGTTTTCCCAGCGATTGAATAATTGGGAATTGCCGCAATGACATTTTTTTCCACCGCGGAAACCATCATTTTAGTAACTGCTTTGGCCGTGGCTTGTGAAATTACCCTTTTTATAACCTGCGGCTTGTCATCGCTTAAAATAATCGGCTTCATCAAAGTTCCGCCATTAGCGATTGCCGAGATAGCACTTATCAACTCAATGGGTGTTACTGCCACGCCTTGTCCATAAGCAGCAGTGGCGAAATCAATATCTTGTCCTTTTTTTAAATTATTTATATTTCCTTTGACTTCTCCAGGCAAAGCAATGTTTGTCAGCTGGCTAAAACCGAATTTTACTAAATAGTTATAAAAAATGTCAGGACCAGTTTGCCTCTCGGCAAAAACCGCGCCAGTGTTAATTGAGTGTTCAATTACATTGGTCATTGTAACCCTGCCGTAAGGACCATGTGTTGTATAATCCCAATTCGTGATTGTCATATTATTAGCGGTGAAAGAACCCGTGTCAGTATAAGTCGTATCCGGAGTGATTTTTCCGGAATCAATGCCAGCCGCCATGGTAATCAGCTTAAAAACAGAGCCAGGTTCATAAACTGCCTGAACTGCCGGATTAAGAAAATTGGCGATATTGGACTTTGAATAATTATTAGGGTCAAAGTTAGGAAAACTTCCCATTGCCAAAATTTTTCCAGTTGCTGGTTCTTCAACAATTACCGAGCCAGCTTCTGCGCCATATTGTTCAACGAGTTTTTTTACGGTTCTTTCTGCTTCGGCTTGAATATTCTGGTCTATGGTCAGGGTCAAATCATCTCCGGGTTGAGGCGGAATAACTCTGCCATTTTCCACTTTGCCGTCTTTTCCAGAAAGCAAATCATTAAAATATAATTCTGCGCCGTAGCGGCCGGTTTCCGCGCCTTGCGATGAATCAACAAACCCCAAAAGATGAGACGAAATGCCGTTAAATGGATAAAAACGTAAAAGATGGTCGCTAATATAAACTCCTTTTAAATTTAATTTTTTAATTTCATTAATTTGTTCAGTTGATGCCTTACTAACTAATAATTCATAAGAATCGTTTTGTTTGCTTATTTTTTTTTGTAATTGATCAGTCGCAATATTAATAATGGGAGAAAGTTTTTTAGCGAGCGTTTCAATCGACTCGCCGGATTTTTGTATTTCTTGTTGCACTTCTTTTGGGTCGGCGTAAATCATAGGAAAATCTTTGTCAAAAGCGGCCGGAACAAAAGCGTTATTTTTGTCAGTAAAATAAATATCGCCTCTCGGCGCTTGTAAAACCCCACTAGCTTCTTCTTGCGCTTCAACTTTACTTAAATAATAAGTGCTTTTTTGTATTTGAAGATTATAAAGACAAAAAATTAAAAATAAATAAAGCGCGCCAAAAGCAAAAATCAAACTTTTAATTCGCCACTTCATTTTAACTAATAACCACTAGTCATTAGCCACTAGCGGTTTGTTTTTAACGTACTCCGGATTTTTATCTATAATCAGCGACTGGGAATTGGTTGAGGACGAAATAGTGTTTGTGTCTGTAAGGTTATAAAGTTTATCTTTCAATTCGGCGTTATAAACTTCGGTTTTACGCAAAGTGTTCTCTTGGCTTACCACTTCGTGGCGGAAATTCACTAATTGATTATATAAAAATATTCCCCAAATAGCGACCGCTAAACTGCTGACTATAAAAATTGAAATGAGAAAATTTGTTTTATAATTATTTTTATGAGGTTGAATGATGGTCATTGTTGAGTAGATAGTATTAAGTATTAAGTAGTAAGTATTTTATCACTTGCTACTTGCTACTAAATATAAAACCCTTAGCTTTGCCGACCTTGAGCGAGGATTTATTTGAATTTCTTCTCCGCTTGGCCTGATCGGTTTTTTCGTTAAAATTTGCGCTTTTCCTTGGTTTTTTAGGTCTCGGAAATAGTTTTTTACCAAGCGATCTTCTAATGAATGAAATGAAATTATAGCTACGCGACCTTTTATTATTTTATCTATGTTTTTTAATAGTTTTTCTAAATTTCCCAATTCGTCATTGACGTAAATCCGCAAGGCCTGAAAAACTCGGGTAGCGGGGTGAATTCTGTCTTTTCCGCCTCCAATTATTTCCACTAAATCAAACGTGGTCTTAATTGATTTCCTTTTTCTTTCCGTTATAATTTTTTTGGCGATTTGCCGCGAATATCTTTCCTCGCCGTATTTGTAAAAAATTTCCGCTAAATCTTTTTCACTAAAACTACTTACAACTTCTCCTGCCGTCATTTTTGTCTTTGTGTTATACCTCATATCCAGCGGCTCGTTTTTCAAAAAACTGAATCCTCTGCCCGACTGTAAGTGTTCCGAAGAAAATCCCAAATCTAGAAGCAGGCCATCGGCCTTGCCAAGTTTTTCCCATTCCAAGATTTCCGGCAAATCGGCGTAATTGCCGTGTATCAAAATTAAATTTTGCTTGATACTAGATACTGGATACTTGATACTAGCCAAAATTTTTGATTCGGCAATCTTTAAGTTGTTTCCATCTAAATCCAAACCAAGTAATTTTCCACCTGGTAAAATCTTTTCAAAAATTTTGACTGCGTGTCCCCCGCTTCCCAATGTGCCATCTATAAAGAATTCACCCGGCTGTGGATTTAAAATTTCAATAACTTCTTTTAAAAGAACGGGCATGTGCATTTTAAATTCCCAACTCACCTAACTTCTCCGCTATCTCATCTGACTGACTTTCGGTTTTTGTTTTATATTGCTTCCACGCTTCGCTATCCCAGATTTCAATTCTGTTATACAATCCAGCCACTATGGTTTGTTTTTTTAATCCAGCATATTCTCTCAAATAATCCGGAATTAAAATTCTTCCTTGTTTATCAAGCTCCACATCCGTAGCGCCAGCTAACATTAATCTTACGAACGCCCGCGAATTCGCTTGCGCCAAAGGCAAAGCAATTAATTTTTGCGCCAATGTTTCCCACTCTTTAGAATCAAAAACAAAAAGACAATGGTCTAGGCCCCTTGTAATAATCGCGCCAGCAGTTAATTTAGTCCTGAACTTTGCCGGTATAGCCATTCTGCCTTTTACATCTAAATTGTGAGAAAATTCTCCGATAAACATTTTAACTTTTTGATTTATTAGCTTGTTAGTTTTTCATTTTATTTTCCAAACAACATGTAGGAATGGATAACTCTTTAATAGCGAGGCAAGTTGTTTGAAAAAAGTGTCTCGCAGGCCGAGCGGGCATGGTCTCCCCGACCTCGGTCGGGGAGGAGCGAGGCCGAGAGTAAGCGGTGATTTTCTCGTTGGGAAAATCAACCGCGTCTTTTAGAAAATAACTTGCCGAGCTAAGAGTTATCCCCCGAAAACACTACTTATCCCCATACTTATCCACTTTTCCCCACTTTTATTTAATAATGCTTTATTTAAGGCACTCTCGTCAACACCTTAAATTTAGTCGAAGCCAAAATTCAAAACCCTGTATTTAAGCCATTTTTTAATTTTTAGGTTAAAATTTATGCACATTTTATTAACATACGCTGATTCACGCTGATTTGAAGCTGATTTACGCTAATGATGAAAAAAAAATCACCGCGTAGGCAGGCGGTGACTTTCAATTGGAGGTTAAAATTGTTAATTATTAATTGATTCTGAGTTTGGCGCTAATTTATTTACATTAGCTGGAAATTCATAAATTATTTTTAACAGCATTTCTATAAAAGATAAAAGATTTTTTGCGTCATCTTCTATCATAATTGCTATTTCATGATTTGCTTCATTACCTTTCGTTCTAATATAATCTACCCACCCTTTTGCGTCTGGTGGAATATAATTTTTATTTGATAGATATTCCACGTATTCAATAAAATTTTTATTTTCTGGCGCACCTTTTGATACAGCAATATGCATAAGAATTTTCCTACAGCAGAGAACAACGGCAGTAAAAGAATTAGTCGAAAAAGATCTTCTGGCTTCACTATATAGCATATTAATTTTTTCGTCATCTATATTTTTTACATCACCGCCATATAAGGTTCCTGGCGTTTGTTTTCCTAATTCGTCAAAAAAAGTTGCCTTTTCGCACTGATGGCAAATAAATACAAATCTTCTTTGCCCTGTATGCGAATGCTGGGCAGAATAACCTTTTTCAGAGGCTAAAGGATTACCACAATAACCACAGATATAATTTTGAGAAGCTAGAGTCAATATATTTTGCCAGTTGTAATTTATACCTTTTAATTTCCTAAATTATCGGGTTTTTATTAAATTTAGTCAAATTATAAAATTTTTACCTCAAAATTATTTTGTTTTACCTCTCTTCTTTAATTGGAAATTTTCCCACTCTCCGCATCGCCTATCCTCATCTAATTTTTTCTCAATATAATTACGACTATTTACATCAGATAGAAACCCAACTGCTTTTTTGAAAAGTAGATTACTTTGTCTTTTTAAAATAATCCATTGAGATTCTGAAACTTTTTTATCATCTACACTGATATCAAATTCAGATAAAACCGCATTAAGATTGTTAATAAACGAAAACCTTAAAGAAGCAGAATGTAATGCTTTAATGTAAAATTTTATTCCATCTGCTATTATGTAAAAATTGTAATTTTGCCCTTTGATGATAGTTTTCATATAACGCTTGCGTATTCTCGCCTAAATTCCTCATAAACTATCCTTAAAATTTTCTCTCTATCTTCGCTATCTTGAAATTGTTGAGCCAGATGGAGTAAATTCTGTTTATCTATGGACTGCACTTTCATATCAACAAGATATTTTTTAATTTCTTGACTAATGTCGTCAATAATCAAAATAACTTTGCCGTCAACTAGTCTTTCTTTATCAAAATTAGATTTTAATTCCGCGTAAATATTCTTAGCGGCATTCATATTAGAAACTCGCAATTTTTTAATCTGATACACAACGCCGAAATTGGTTGATAAATCAACGCCCGCATCGTGCGACGATGTTCTGGTGTCTCTGTAGATTTTACAAGCAAACTTTTCTAAATGCACTTTAATAATAGCAAAGCCAAAAATTTCAAAATTAGAGGCATTTTTATCAATATGGTTTTTAATAATTTCTACAAACTCGTCGGGATTAGATGATATTTTTACTCTTTCATTGTGTTGAGCGAGTTTAGTTATAATTCCCAATTTATCATCAATAAATACTTTAATTCTTTCTGGTAGCCATACTGAAAGTTCGCGTGCACAATCTTTATATAAAGGATTAAGTTGATATTTTTTATTGCCAATTACTTTTATAACCTTATGTTGCGGCAAATTTCTGGAGGAATATGCGTCATAATAGACACCGCCTATGTGAAGGTCATGCCCAAGATATTTTTTCAACTCTTGTACTGTTTTTTGGTAGATACTCCTAATTTCCAAATCAGTAAAAACATCGCGATTTGTTTGAAGAAATGATTTGACTATCCCCAATGTTATAATTGGAAAAAGAATTTTTGTTTGCGATCTCTTGAGCATACGCTCAATAGCATCTTTAACAACAACTGGAATTTTTGAATTATTTTTGCTCATAAATTATCAGGATAAAAGTACATAGGATAAGGATTTTGAAGCATTACTCCGCTACGGCGGCTAATTCTCAAATAGCCGTCTGGTTTTTTCCAAATAATCCTATCTCTATATCTAAAACCAGCATTCTGAAAAATTTTTGTTGCGTCAGCGACAATGGGATATTTTTCGCCATCTATTAACATATCATCAATATTCAAAACCGCAATTCTGCCATCTTGTAAAACTCTAAAAGTTTCTTGGGCGAATCTTTTCAATACACCGAGATATTGCCCATAATTTTTGAATAATCCTTTATAGTCAAAGGGCGCATTAAAATATGGCGGAGAGGTAATCATCAAATGGATACTTCTATCGGAAATTTCATCCATATACATACAATTTCCAATTATTAGTTTGTGAATTGTTGCCATAAAATATTATAAATTATACATACCACAACTGAAATTCCGGATAGGTTTCGTAATTGTAAAAATCCAAATCCTTATCGTCTTCCCAAACAAGTTCTGTAAAATTATCTAAATCCTCGCTGTAGCCGCGGCAAACGACCAAAATGCGATGCGAAAGCTGATACGGTATCAATTTTAAAATTGTTTTTGCCAAAAACGGCGAAAGATTAATAGCCATATTTTATATCCTTAATCTACCAAATTTTACCCATTTTTCAACCACCCCCTCTCCGACACTTGTCGGAGTCCGACAAAAGGTCGGACCTCTTCGCCTCCGACAGCCTTTCTATCGCGTATCTTAGCATTACCCTGGGCATTTTTGAAGCGTGTTTTTTCAGAAATTTTTCCAAAGTTGGTTGCGAGCGCTTGCCGACTTCCCGTAGCATCCAGCCAACTGCCTTATGAATTAAGTCGTGCTTGTCGCTTAAAAGCATTTCAGCTATTTTCAAAGATTCCTCAAACCTATTTTGCCTAATAAAAGCGAAAGTTGAAAGTATCCCAATCCGCCTTTCCCAGAGATTTTTCGATTTGACTAACTTATACAATACTGACGCGATCGCGTCAGTATTGTATAAAAATTTATGGGATTGCATTAGGAGGTATCCTCCAACTATTTTCGGCGCTGACAAATCAACTAAATCCCAATTATTAATATATTTGGTATTCTTTAAATAAAAATTGAAAATTTGTTTCCTCGCCTGCACGCTATGACGCGTCATAGCACTATGATGTAGCATAGTAGCGCTATGCTTTCGCGTGGTGTAGTGATTAATCACTACACTATGCTTATGTTTTGACACAGCGTTATGGTTGAGTAAAGCGCGCTGAAATTGATTAAATTGCTCAACTAAAATTAAAAGCGCTGTTAATCTTTCTTCGTGGATTTTTGACTTCAATAATTCTCCTAAATCTTTAAATTCTAAATCTTTGTATTTTTGAGTGATTTTTCTCGTTTCCGGCACAACAATGCCTAAAAATATATCTCCTTCTCCATATTCGCCATATCCAGTTTTAAAAAATCTTTGAAGAGCTTTCGCTTTTTTAGGATTAGCTTTTGATTTTAATTCACGACGGAGATTATAGAGGGTTTGCATAGAAAGTGGAAATTTTTTTAATTAAAGGAATGTCCGCATCAGCGAAGTCAAATTCATTAAGTTTATCAACTGCGACCCATCTAATCTCGTCATGGGCGGTTAATTTGAACTCCCCTGAAATATACTCTGCTCTATAGCCAAGTAATCTGACTGTTTTGTCGCCGTAATCAAAAATGCTCTCCGCAACAAAGTTTTTTATTGCCGTAGCAATGCCAAATTCTTCCTGCAGTTCCCTTTGTAAACACTTTTCCGGCGACTCGCCGTCTTCTATTTTGCCGCCAGGAAATTCCCATTTATTTTCCAGGTGTCTACCTTTGGCCCGCTTTGCAATAAGAAACCTGCCATCTTTTTCAATTATTGCCGCTGTTACATCAATAATTTTCATATATATTATTTTTCTCCAGCAATTTCAAGTATAGATTCAAGAGCAGACGGCAATTCTGTAATGCCATCACTGCCACTAAAGTGCTTTTTATTGTGTTCAATAATAATTTTTGCTCCTAACATATTTACAAATATTTCAGAATCAGAAAAAGGGACAACTGGATCGTTATCGGAAAATATAGCTATAAATTTAACTGCCTTTGATTTAACTTCAGCCCAGTTTATAGGAGTCATCAACCACGGCTCGGCGATTTTAATATCCTCGTCGGTTTCGTAGGCATCATCAGTAAGATGAACCCATCCCGCTAAAAATACAACGCCGCCGATTTTGACGCCTTTTGGTAAAGATTCCAAATACCGCAGAATAGCTTGCGCTCCTATTGAATGTCCCAAAAGGATTGTATTTTCATCAGGAGTGCCAACTTGTTCTTTGAGATACTTAACCCAAGTTTCTATTTGCGGCTTTAGCGGCTCCGGCATTGCTGGATTTTTAACAATAAAACCCCTGTTTTCCAGTTCGCTCTTAAGCCACGGAAAGCATCCTTCTTCTGGATATCCGTCCCAACCATGAATTATAAAAACTCTTTTTTGTGTAGACATTTGGTGGTCTATATTGGAGATAGTTCGGACGCATTTCGCCGCCTGCGGCGGCGGGGGTCTGGCCAAAAATTCCGA